>TARA_B100000686_G_scaffold141999_1_pt1 | contig 46245 bp, 33 predicted proteins | sample TARA_B100000686 | Tara Oceans TARA_B100000686 (sample SAMEA2622733) | marine metagenome | biome: marine biome (ENVO:00000447); feature: marine epipelagic mixed layer (ENVO:xxxxxxxxx); material: "saline water (ENVO:00002010), including plankton (ENVO:xxxxxxxx)" | depth 150 m
TCCTGGAAGGCTTAAAACCTGACCCGGAACAATCCGATCACCTCTAATCCTGTTAGCTTCTTTCAACTCAGAAACACTCGTCCCATAAAACTGAGCAATTCTCCATAGCGAATCTCCGTTACGAACAATATGGGTTGATCCTGTTCGGCTGGAACTACTCAGCAATCTTTCGACATATCCACCATACTGATCAGGAAAGACGGCCACATGAAAATGGGGAGGTCGTCTCTCTCTTGTAGCTTCTAATACACCTGCTTCTTCCAGATAGAGGAGTGTGCTTTCCAGCCAATTTCTGCACACCGATGAATTACTCCTCCGAAAGTCTACGGCCATCCCAGTCGGGTGAACTGACAGAGAAGAAGCGTTTCTCGGTTGACTGTTAATGGGACGGGTCAAACTTGTCACCACTAATTTTTCTCCACATGCACTTCTATATTGTGCGCTAAGTCTCTCTATGAAGAGTTTGACTTCAGGCCTGCTATAAGGAAAAGAAACGTCGTGTATTGTATAATTCAGTCCATCCCTTAACGGAACCAAGTAACCAGCATCGACAAAACGAAGCACCTGTTCACCAGTCTCTAGAAAAGTAAAATCGTGATCTTTAGCTGTTTGATAGGCCCGATTCACTGAAGATCCTGAACCCCTTAAAGTCTGTCCCTGCAAGTGTGAACAACCCAGGACGAAAAATAAACCCAACAATAAGAGATAGCCCTTCTCCCTACTCGTTGCTACCAAACCAACTGACCAGGAAGGGTGCCAATTAAATTCTTTTCTGAATCTCTTCATAGATCCCAAAGATCTCCGACTTTAATTCCAGACAAATTTTATCTGGTTTGCGAATACTTCTCAGCCACCTCACTCCAATTGACGACATTCCAAAAAGCATCCAAATAATCAGGTCTTCTATTCTGATAATTGAGGTAATAAGCATGTTCCCAAACATCGACTCCAAGAATTGGCACACAATTACAGGAAATTGGACTATCCTGGTTGGCGGTGGCCATTACCTGCAATTTACCATCTGGATCCACGACTAACCAACCCCAACCTGATCCAAATTGTGTAGCTGCTGCTCCAGAAAAAGATTTTTTAAACTCGTCAAAAGAACCGAAAGAGTCGCTCAACAGGTCGGACATTTCTTCTGTAGGACTATTGGAACCACCTGGAGCCATTATTTCCCAAAATAATTTATGATTAACAAATCCTCCTCCATTATTGCGAACTGCAGCACGTATGCCCTCTGGAAGTTCACCTAGCCTTCCGAGCAACTGCTCCCCAGAATGACCATGCAATTCTGGGTGATGTTCGAGGGCCGCATTCAAATTATTTGTGTATGCCTGATGATGTTTCCCATGGTGTATCTCCATGGTCCTGCTGTCAATGTGAGGCTCTAAAGCATCAGTGGCATAGCCCAACTCAGGCAATTGAAAAGGATACCCCATTCTGTCTCCTAGTTATTTGGTGATCTCGTGTCTTATGCATACTCAATCCGACATTCCAATTCAATGAACAACAATAATATAATTTTATGGGACTTCTAACCCCTCTTCAGTTCTGCAAGATAATGCCCTTGATCACCTTGCCAAATCACGTCTGTCAAAAGGTCTAAATCCCCAGACACTTTCGCTAGTAGTTCCGGGTCTATAAAAAGCTGGGGAAACACCTCTCCCACCTGATCTTCAAACTCCAATTGATAATGTAATTCTCCCACAAATTCTTGGTTAACCTGTTCACCCAAATCACCAACCAATCTTAAGTCCGTTGAGTCCATGATGATTACTCCATCCTCAGTTGTTCTGGAAAGACAAGATCTAAGAAGATGTTCCAACCCCACGGTAGTCCCAGCTAACATAGAGCCATTCATAAGCAATAAAATGGTGTCATAGTCAAGATCATTTTCCGAAAGATCTTCTAAACGTCCTACCCTGGTGTCCTTGACCCCTCTGTCCTTCATTATGCGAACTGCACCTGGAAGCAACTCTAGAGAGGTGACTTGATGGCCCCTGTTCTGAAGCACCAATCCATGTGCACCAACCCCAGCACCAACATCTAACACTCTCTGTCCGCATCGTCCCAAAGCAATCAATTCCCAGTCCTCAAAACCCTCCTCACCCCGAAAAAATACAGAAGGATATATTTTCTCAGGATCACCGAAATCGTTCCGGACCGTAATCGCAGAATCTTTTCCAGAATCGTGATACCTCATTAAAGCCAATTCTAAGGGGCGCCATGACTCGGTAAGGTCAAGATTTATAATGTCTTCTTTCTTTAGAGTGATTAATCGTTCATCCAGGGTTTTCTCTCAAAATAGTCGTCTGTCAATTCCTTGATTTTTCCAGAGAGTAATATCAAGGCGAGAAGATTTGGCAGAATGACTATACCGAGTGCGATATCTCCCATCGTCCAAGCAAGATTCAGAGCCACGTTCGCCCCTACAAAATGCATGGCTATATACATCATCTTATAGGGGAAAATAGCTCTTGTCCCAAATAGATAATTAGCACACCGATCGCCGTAGTAACTCCAAGCAATAGCTGTTGAGATTCCGAAGAGGAATACCGAAAAAATAACCACATAGTGTCCCCAGTCACCTAAAGGAGACAAACCTTTCTTGAAGGCCTGCATAGTCAACGGAGCACCACTCTCCACCGCCATCCCCCAAAGAGAAGTGGTGATGGTCCCATCTTCTCCGATTGCTTGGCCACTCCCAGGGCGAACAGAACCAGTAAAACCAAGAGTCATTTCTTCGTCAGTGTACAGCTTGTCAACCTTGACCTCATGCCATCCTACGAAAGTGCTTGTGCCTTCAACATACTGACCCTCCTGAATCATTATTTCTTCAGGATCTTGAACCCCTATATAACCAGTTTCCTGGTCTCCAGAAACCCAAATCACATCGCCTTCACCTAGCGTAATTTCAGTCGGAATACGTTCGTCATAGACTCCAGTGATGATAATGACCAAAGCGGTCATCGTAACAATAACAATGGTGTCTATGAAAGGTTCCAGAAGAGCCACGACTCCTTCCGAAACGGGTTCTTCTGTCTTTGCAGCTGCATGTGCAATAGGAGCTGAACCTTGGCCGGCTTCATTTGAAAACAATCCTCTTTGACATCCATACATCATTGTAGTTAGAATCGCGCCAACACCAGTTCCCGCTATTCCCGCGGTAGGATTGAATGCTTCTGTGAAAATAGCGGCGAAAGCAGGTCCCACAGCACCTAGATTCATCATGATTATCACCAGGGCCCCCAGAACGTAGACAGCTGCCATGAATGGAGCCAAGATACCTGTAATTCGACCAATTCGGCCGATTCCTCCCAGAACTACTGCTCCTACTATGCTTACTGTGATCAATCCCGTGATCCACTGAGGTGTACCGAAAGCTGTGTTCATAGTATCGGATACTGTATTTGCCTGAATGGCATTACCAGTAAGGAAAGCAGTGAACCCTAGTGCACCAGCAAAAAAGACCGCCATCCACTTCCATTTTGGGCCTAGTCCCATTTCTATGTAGTACATAGGTCCGCCAGAAACTGTCCCGACTATCTCTCCAGCATCCTTGTGAACCGATCGGTAATGTTGTGCCAGTGTCACTTCAGAAAATTTCGTTGCCATCCCAACTGCGGCTGTCACCCACATCCAAAACAAGGCACCCGGTCCTCCCCAATGTATAGCCAAAGCTACACCAGCAATATTTCCTATGCCGACCGTAGCCGAGAGTGCTGTAGTCAATGCTTGAAAGTGTGAAACATCCCCAGTATCGTTTGGATCGTCATATCTCCCCGTAGCCACTGCGACACCATGCCCGAACCGTCTCAGTTGTATAAAACCAAGTCGAATCGTCAGGAATCCTCCTGCTCCGATAAGAGCCAGAACAACAAGCGGAATGGACGCATCCCCAACAGGAATGCCAAAATTCCAGACCACATCACCTAAACGATTGATTACGCTTTCAAAACCTGCCATTGGATCTCCCTTGTTTATAAAGACAAGAAAAAGTGTGTGCTTGCCCTAATTGATGCAAGCCAAAAAGAATGAGTCATACTCATTGTGCAATCATGCGTCCTAATCGGGTTCCTCCTACTATATGCATATGAAGATAATAAACCTCTTGCCCACCGTGTTCTTTACAATTGATGATCAAACGGTAGCCTTCTTCGCCCAAACCCTCATTCCTAGCAATATCTGAGGCCACTCTTAGCATCCTCCCCAACGTTTCTTCATCATCTTCACTCACATCATCCATGGTACTAATGGTCTTGTTAGGAATGACTAGTATATGAACTGGAGCCCTTGGCTGAATATCTCTAAAGGCTGTAACTAGTTCGTCTCGATAGACTACGTCTGCATCTATAGCCCTTCGAACGATTTTCCCAAAAACTGTTTCTGAGGTATCGGCCTCGTTATTATTAAAGGGCGACATTATACACTCCAGAGATGATAAAAATAAAATTAGGCAACATTCTAGTGCCATAGGTTAGTTCTCCATTGACCTATAGAGCAAGAGAAGAGGAATAGAAGTTGTTCGATCATCCGATTCTTATAAAAGGTGAATTGGTGTGAAACCATGACAATAATCACAAAATATTTGATCAGGGCGCACCTTGGACCGTTTTTATTTTCTTTTTCAGCCCTAACGGGACTCCTGTTTCTAAATGCCATCGCTCAAAGAATGGAGAATCTAGTCGGCAAGGGACTATCCTGGTCAATCATCGGAGAATTCCTAATCCTTTCTCTTCCCCATACAGTTGCCCTGACACTCCCTATGTCAATCCTAGTTGCCCTTCTCTACACTTTCAGTGAACTGACGGCGGCAAACGAATTTACGGCAATGTCTGCTGGAGGAATTAGGCCCCTTCGAATTCTGGCACCACCCCTACTACTCGGGGTTTGCATGGCTGGAGTGATGCTTTATTTCAATGACCAAATACTACCTTCGGCAAATCATCGGCTAAAAGACCTGGTGGTTGATATAAGTGAGAAAAGCCCCACCCTTGAACTCCGAGAACGCGTCATTAATCGAATTGAGACGCAAGATCGTACTAGAAACATATACCTACAGGCCTCCTCTATAGACAGGGAAACAAACGATCTTGAGGAAGTGGTTATTTATGACTTGAGTGACCCAGGCATCCATAGGACTACTTACGCAGAGCAAGGAGAGATGAATTTTGACCAAGACCAAACCGACCTCTACTTAACTCTGTATTCCGGCGAAGTCCTACAGGTAGACCTAAGTCGATCTGGGGAATTCAATCGTTCCGAATTCCAGAAACAAATTATACCGTTACGAGGCATAGCAAATGAGTTAAACCGAAACGAAGAAGGTAGCGTGCGCAGCGATCGAGAAATGTCGATCTCGATGTTAAAAGAAGCAATCAATGAAAAAACGGCCGAAATTAGAACTATACAAAATGAAACCCTAGCAAGAACTGAAGCTGCTGTCTTTGCAATAACGAAAGATCTGTCTGAAATCACTACTTCAATAGGGATTGATGGCATATCACGGATCGATCAAACTGTTACCATAGATGCACTTAATACCAATCAAAATAAACTTCAAATCGCGGCTTTGCAGTCAGCAGTGGATCGCTATTCAGTGGAAGTCTATAAAAAATACGCTATAGCTTTTGCCTGTATCGTCTTTGTACTGATAGGAGGACCTCTGGGAATACGTTTCCCTAGAGGCGGTATCGGAATGGTCATTCTAGTGTCAGTATTCGTTTTTGGTATCTATTGGACTGGTCTCATTGGAGGAGAAAACCTAGCTGATAGAGGAATTATTGCCCCAATCTGGGCAATGTGGACTCCCAATATAGTATTTTTTTGCTTGGGTTTTCTCCTCACTATTGGGCTTGGAAGATTGGAAAACAGCAACAGAGGTGGAAGCTTGGATGGAGTCTTCAATGGCATTAGCAGAACCGTCAGCAAGGCACTAAGTTCTGCAAGGATTACTGGCTAATGAGAATCCTTGACCTGCTAATCATCAGGACCTTCATAACAACCTTCCTCTTGTTTGTGATCGGTGCACCCCTATTGTTCCTTATCGGCGATATCGTAGAGAATCTCGATCAATATTTTGGTCAAGGACTCACACCTTATGAGTTACTGACGGCATACATGTTCATGTTGCCAGAATTTATTTCATGGTCCTTTCCTATTGCAGCTCTTGTTGCCGCAGTCTTTACGGTGCATTCCATGACACAACACAGGGAAATCCTCGCAGCCAAAGCAGGAGGTATCTCCTTTCATCGACTCATGGTACCACTCCTGTCGATAGGATTAGTGCTTACTGGAGTAGGGCTCATATTGAATCAAGCTGTTCCCTTGGCCAAAAGACAAAGTGGCCAAATCTTACGCAATGAAAGTTATAGCTCTTTACTTCGTTCCGATTTTGTTTTCAAAGGGAGCGACGAAAGAACAATCACAGCTCAAAGACTGACAATTGAACCACCTCTTCTGAATCAAATCTTGATGGAAGTGCCTAACCCTATAACGGGAAAACTGGCTGAGCACATTCAAGCCCGTGACGCTCCTTACAGTGAAGAATCAGGTTGGATGTTTAGGGACGGATACCTGCGTATTGTGAAAGAAAATGAACTTAACCTGACATTCTACTTCGACTCTCTTCGCACAAATGGTTTCGATGAAAATCCTTCGAGTCTTCTGGAGGTTCCGCAAGATGAAGATGAAATGACCACCGCTGAAATAGATCGTATGGTAGCAAACATAAGTAGATCTGGAGGTGATCCTAGTTTCTTAATTGTCAAAAAAGAACAGCGAACCGCCATCGCGGTAGCTACTCTTGTCATCATTTTGTTTGGCGGTCCACTCGCCACAGGATCAGGAAGGAGTGGTACTACCTACGGTATAGGCGTTGCTTTGGGTTCCACCATTCTCTACCTATTACTTTTTCGTATCGCTGGAGCAGCTGGGAAGGTGGGTGCGATCCCTCCTGTGTTTGCAGCTTGGCTTCCGAATCTTATTTTTCTAGTGTGTGGCCTGATTCTATTAAAAAGAGTCAGAACTTAAACGCGATAATTTTTTCTATTCCAAAAGGCTGACGAACCCGTCGGTTAATCGACCGTCATATAATTCTTGGACAGGCCCTCGCAAAACGACTCTGTATTCGTCATCCACTGACACCTGAAGAGATCCACCTTCCATTTCTACCAAAATATGTCCTGGACAAACCCTCCCCGAATTAACAGCTGCTGCAGCCACCGCACAGGCAGACGTCCCCGAAGCCGAGGTGATTCCAACACCTCTCTCCCATATCAGTGCCTCTATCGCATCTTCCCTTAAACAATGAGCTAGCTGCACATTTGTACCCGATTTAAAAGCCTTATGCTCGCACAAGATAGGGGCGATCTTATTCAATAGATCAGGTTCCCATTCGTCCAGGAACACCACACAATGGGGATTCCCCATTGAAACAAGATTTAATTCAAAAGAGCCATAATCATTCACCTGCAGTCTCCCCTTCTCATCCAAGACACTAGAATCAAAATCGACTGCATCATTGCCCACTCTAGCAGTGCCCATATCAACCTTAATGTCATAATTCCCTTTTGAATCATTACTTATTATCTCCATGGTGATCAGATCACCACCAACAGAAATTTCGAAGGGATCGTGAGCGACAAGACCTTCTTTCATGAGATACGAACCCAGTATCCTTAATCCATTGCCACTCCTTTCGAATTCTGACCCATCTGGGTTGAACATCCGCAATTGATAGGGCGGACCACTTCTTCCAGCTAACAACACTATACCGTCTGAACCGATGCCACGCTTACGATCACAAATCTTGATGATTGCCCGCTTATCAACGTGAAAATCCTCTCCTTCTTCAAAAACCAAATAATCATTGCCTAAACCATGGCCTTTAAAGAACTGATTCTGAACTTTAAAAATAGATTCTGATAACACAGGATACCTACAGGTTCCGTTTCAATAATGCCCATACTGATTAGAAAGATCTTGGTAAAACTTTAATTCCCTGTCAAAGCGCTCATACTCTCAGGTACTGCTTAGAAATCCATGCAAGAAGCCCTGTTGCAGAACCAGGCCTAGAAACCATCGACAGATCTAAGTAGTTTTAACTAGAAACTGGAAAGGGTGATTTATGGCATATTGCGACCCATCGACAACCGCTAAAAAGCTGCACGTTTCTTATAAACAACCCGTCGGTGAGACCTCCTGCCTAAACCCCCTTCCCTTGCCAATAACTGTAACGAGTAAAGGACAATGAGTAGCGCGGACGGTAACTCCATATTAGAACAACTTCTCAAGGATAGAATCCTCGTTCTGGATGGAGCAATGGGAACTATGATCCAGGATCTGAATTTTTCTGAAGAAGAATTCAGAGGGGAGTTATTTAAGAATCACCATATTCCTCTCCAAGGCGCGAACGACCTCCTGTCCCTAAGCCAACCTCAAGCCATCCAGGATATCCACAGATCTTATTTAGATGCAGGTGCCGATATAATCGAGACAAATACCTTCAATGCCCAATCTATATCACTAGCCGATTATGAGTTAGAGGAGCAGGCATACTTATTGAATAAGGCGTCAGCAGAAATTGCCTGTAAGGCTGCGTCTACTGTCACCCTTAAAACACCAGAAAAACCACGTTTTGTCTGTGGGTGCATAGGTCCTACAAACAGAACAGCGTCATTGTCTCCGGATGTCTCTAATCCGGAATACCGAAATGTAGACTTCGACCAACTCGTAGCGGCATATTCCGAACAGGTGCTTGGATTATTGGACGGCGGAGTGGACCTCCTAATGGTGGAAACCATTTTTGATACATTAAACGCCAAAGCTGCCATCTTTGCAGTCAGTCAAGTTTTTGAGAGCCTAGGAAAGAAAGTGCCCTTGATGATCTCGGGAACGATAGTAGACGCTAGTGGAAGAACCCTAAGTGGCCAAACAGTTGAAGCTTTCTACCATTCGATCCGTCATGCTAAACCATTCTCAGTTGGACTGAATTGTGCCCTTGGGGCTAACCAACTTAGACCCCACTTGGAAGAGCTATCTAAAATCGCGGACGTTCCGGTCAGCTGCCATCCCAACGCAGGCCTACCCAATGCCTTCGGTGAATATGACCAATCACCAGAATTGATGGCATCGATTATAAAAGAATTCGCAGAAGCTGGATTTATAAACATCATTGGTGGATGTTGTGGGACTACACCTTCCCATATATCTGCAATTTCATCTGTCACAGAAGGATTGGCTCCTAGAAGTGTTCCGAAACAAGAATCTCTCTGCCAGCTTAGTGGCCTGGAACCTCTAACCATTGGAGAGGATTCTCTTTTCGTCAACATAGGTGAACGCACCAATGTGACTGGATCAAAAGAATTTAGAGATATGATCAAAAAAGGCTCCTATGAAGCAGCTGTTGACGTTGCTCGGCAACAAGTCGAACAAGGGGCTCAAATGCTGGACATCAATATGGACGAAGGCCTTTTGGATTCTGCAGAAGCCATGACCATCTTCCTGAATCTATTGGCTGGCGAACCAGAAGTAAGTCGAATCCCCTTTGTCTTGGATTCTTCCAGATGGGAAGTACTAGAATCAGGGCTTAAGTGTGTGCAAGGTAAATGTGTCGTCAATTCCATTAGTCTAAAAGACGGTGAAACTACATTCATCGACCAAGCAAATTTAGTTCGACGATATGGAGCAGCTGTCATCGTGATGGCATTCGACGAAGAGGGCCAAGCGGACTCAGTTGAAAGAAAAGTTTCCATCTGCCAACGTGCCTACGACATCCTGATCCATAGAGTTGGTTTTCCACCCGAAGATATCATTTTTGATCCCAACATCTTCGCGGTCGGAACAGGTATCGAAGAACACGACTCCTACGGTTTAGATTTCTTAGAGGCTACACGCCAAATAAAGAAAAAGCTTCCAAAAGTTTTAGTGAGTGGAGGTCTGAGCAATATCTCATTTTCCTTCCGTGGCAATGATCGGATTAGAGAAGCTATGCATTCAGCTTTCCTCTACCACGGCATTAGGTCTGGGCTAGACATGGCAATTGTGAATGCAGGTGCACTACCCATCTATGACGAATTGCCAGAACCAGTGCTAAAAAGTGTCGAGGATGTGCTTCTCAACAGAAGTGATAAAGCAACTGACAACCTTACTAAACTGGCAGAGACATACTCCCAAAAGCCCAAACAATCAGTAGCTCCTAAGGAATGGCGTTCGGAATCCTTGGAAAAACGAATACGATACGCCTTAGTCCACGGAAATACTGAATTTATAGAACAAGATGTGGAACAAGTGCGACTGCGGTATCCTAAAGTAATAGACGTTATTGAGGGACCCTTAATGGATGGTATGAATGAAGTAGGAGACCTCTTCGGATCCGGTAAAATGTTTCTTCCTCAGGTGGTCAAGAGTGCCAGAGTAATGAAAAAAGCTGTGACTTACTTGGAGCCTTTCCTGGAAGCAGAGAAAGTTTCGAATCAAGACATCCCTAAATCAGCTGGCAAGATCTTGATGGCCACAGTGAAAGGTGATGTGCATGATATTGGGAAGAACATTGTATCCGTGGTACTTCAGTGTAACGGATACGAGGTAATAGATCTGGGTGTGATGGTTTCCTCCGATGTTATTCTTAAAGAAGCTCAGGAAAATCAAGTAGACGTTGTAGGTCTTTCAGGATTAATCACCCCTTCTCTGGATCAGATGGCTCACGTAGCTTCTGAAATGAATCGATTGAATTTCAGCATTCCATTGATTTTAGGAGGGGCTACTACTTCACGAAGGCATACTGCAGTTCGAATAGATCCGAACTATAGTGGCACGACCGTTCATATTCCTGACGCTTCTCGTTGTATCTCTGTACTTCGACCATTACTAGATCCGAAGAAAACCAGGGAATTCTCAGAGAATATTGAAGCCGAATATAATCGTGAGAGAGAGGCTCACGCCCAAAAGATGCAGAATTCTCGCCTTATACCACTGGAAACGGCTAGGAACAATAAATTGGAGATGGACTGGTCCGCTTATAAACCAGTAACACCGAAACAATTAGGGGTGACACCCTACCCTGATTATCCTATTGAAAATTTGGTTGACTATATCGACTGGACCCCATTTTTCCACACTTGGGAAATAAAAGGGAAATATCCAGATGTCTTGAATAATACTGAAACATCAGCCACTGCAACTACCCTTCTCGAAGATGCTAAACTACTTCTTGATCGAATAGTAGATGAAAAACTTCTGAAAGCGCAGGCTCGTATCGGTCTCTTTCCCGCTGAAAGTGTGGGTGATGATATAAGACTTGAACAGAACTCAGGATGGATCACTGTGTTTGGCTTGAGACAACAATTCTCCAAGAACGAGAAACGACCGAACCTGTGCTTATCCGACTTCATTGCTCCGACTGGAAATGGCTTAACAGACTATATGGGAGCATTCATTGTAACTGCTGGTATCGGACTAGATTCATTATGTGAATCTTTTGAACGACAGAATGATGATTACTCCAGTATAATGGCAAAAGCACTGGCGGACCGACTGGCAGAAGCATTGGCTGAGAGAATGCATCAAACTGTTAGGCAAGAACTCTGGGGTTATGGAGAGAATCAAAGGCTTTCTAATGAAGATCTGATCTCAGAGAAGTATGTCGGAATTAGACCAGCTCCAGGATACCCCGCCTGTCCAGACCACACACAAAAAGAAATTTTGTTTCAACTACTAGATCCTGATGGAAAGACAGGAGTAACTTTGACTGAAACGCACGCAATGCTACCTACTGCTTCTGTTTCAGGTTGGTACATAGGACATCCCCAAGCACATTACTTCGGATTGGGACTTATAGGATCAGATCAAATTCAAGATTACGCAACGAGAAGATCCATAAGTGTTGAAGAAGCCGAAAATTTTCTATCAGCTAATTTGGCTTACAATTCCAAACAACCAAGTCGATGAACAGTCCAAAAGATACCTTACGATCCCTTTTTGCTGATGGAAATGTCCATGTGATGGATGGAGCCATGGGAACTGAGATTTATGCCCGGGGGGTTTTTGTAAACCTCTCCTATGATGGGCTGAACCTTGAAAACCCAAGTCTAGTTCATGCTATCCACAAAGACTACGTCAATGCGGGAGCAGAGATCATAGAAACCAATACTTTTGGAGCTAACCCAGCGAAACTATCTGCTTATGGACTGGCTGAAAAAACCGAGCTCATTAACAAAACTGCTGCAAAAATAGCTGGGAAAGCTGCCGGTAATAATGCACACGTACTAGGAGCCATTGGACCACTGGGAGTTCGGATAGAGCCTTTCGGACCGACAGCGAAAGAGGAAGCCCAGGAACTTTTTACCCGCCAAATAGTTGGTTTAATGGAAGGCGGAGTTAATGGTTTCATCCTAGAAACGTTCAGTGATCTAAACGAGCTAGAACAAGCTTTTTTAGCAGTTCGTGCAAAGTCGGATTTGCCCATTTTCTGCCAAGTGACAGTGGGAGAAGATGGTAGCACAGTTTACGGAACTTCTCCCGAAGCAGTGGCAACGGAGGTGAGTGACTGGGGAGCTGACGTAGTTGGAGTAAACTGTTCTGTCGGACCAGCTGTAATGTTAGATGTGATCGAGAGGATGGTGAAAGTCACGGACCGCCCTATATCAGCACAGCCTAATGCTGGACTTCCCAGGATAGTGGGGGATCGTAAGATGTATCTCACGAGTCCAACCTACATTGGACAGTATGCTCGCAACATGACAGATGCGGGCGCTCGATTCTTAGGAGGGTGCTGTGGTACTGGACCAGACCATATACACCGAATCAAAGAATCTTTAGGAAAAATGCCACCCCTTTCGGGAATTCAGGTAGAACGAGTTAGTAGCATCACGGAGAATGAATCCTCTTTTGAGTTAGCAACTCCTTTGGCAGAGATGTCCCAATTCGGAAGAAAGATATCAGAAGGGACTTTTACCACAAGTATAGAAATCAGCCCCCCTAAAGGTCCCGATCCCAGTGAAATGATAGACCAATGCAAGTTGATTGAGGCGGCCGGAGCAGACTCCATCAATATCTTGGATAGTCCTTATGCACCAGGGCGAATGAGTAGTCTGCCTGCTGGAATAATAGTAGAAAAAGAAGTGGGAATAGAAACAGTGGTTCACTACCCGTGTCGAGATAGGAAAATGTCTCGAATGATCAGTGACTTACTGGGTGCTTCCGCTTCTGGAATTTCTAATCTTCTTTTGGTGACGGGACGTCCACCTCCCACTGGACCATATCAGCCAGCACTTTCTGGAATTGATATCGATTCAATAGGACTCACAAATGTTGTTACTGGCTTGAATAAAGGTATAGACCCAGGAGGAAACAAACTGACACATCGAACCAATTTTGTGATCGGAGTTAGAATGAACCATCTCGCAATGGATCAGGAAAAGGAAATTAGCCGACTTAACTGGAAAGTGGACGCTGGTGTTCACTTTTTGACAACCCATCCTATCTTTTCTACGGAGAAACTGAAGCAATTCCTTGAGGGAATTCCTGACTTTAAAATACCTGTCATAGGCACCTTGTGGCCACTCCGCTCCTTCAGAGAAGCAGATTACCTCCATAATGAAGTACCCGGAATCCAGATACCAAAAACCATTTTTGATCGTATGGAAAGGGCTGAGCGAAAAGGAGATGTAGAGGCGAAAGCTGAGGGATCTCGTATTGCGCGAGAATTGTTCGATGCAATGCAGCCACTGGTCGCCGGTCTTCAGATCAAGGCATCTGAACAAAACTTTGGGGAGGCCCTTAACCTGTTGAACAAAGTCAAGAATATCTAGTAAACAGCTGGCTAATCCCCTTCTCTCTGGAGGTCTTCTATTGCAAGCATGGTTTCATGGAACCGGCGACTAACCTGTCTCTTCCCCAAATTGCTTAAATAAACTTTCTCTATACCCAAAGATTTAAGTCCTAAAATTGTTTTGGCTAGAATCTCTTCTGGCCTTACTCCCGTTGCAAATTCTCTCTTAAGTTCACTGATCGGAACCGGGAAAAATTGATTGAGTGTTTCCAAAGTCTTTGGATTATCTCCCCAATAGTAAAAAACCCCGAAAATCCCAGGCATTTCAACACCTTGCCGAGCACATTCTTCCAAGAAGGCTTCTACTCTATCCAAAGAATGATGTGACACTATTTGAGTTAGATAGTAATCAGCACAGAAGTCATCGTCACTTAGATAACCTACCTGTTGACTTACTTCACGATGCGGATTCATCCAGCCACCTAATGCAAGATCGGGATACCTTGATCGGATTCTTTTTCTTAACATAAATGCGTGTGGAAAACACCTGGGAGTGTCTGGCAACGAATCCCCTCCCAAAACTGTGAGCGCTTCAAACCCCTGCGCCTTCAAGCGGTCAACGTACATCAAACTGTGTTCCAGTGTATGATTGCAAGTCAGAATCGGTACAATCTTCGAAGCTGAAACGTCTGTTCCTAAATTGGAAGAAATGTGCACTAAATTCTCTTCTTCTGCTAATCCAATAGCATCGTCCGTGAAAAACACAAAAGTGTCATGGCCTGTCAGAACCCTAATGGAATGGTTTAGATCAATCCAACTCGTCATAGCATCCATTTGCCCAAGACCACTGGAAGGAGGACGCAATTCCACCGTATACATCAATCCTGGCCGTTTCAGATACTTTAGCAGAGTGCCTCGATACAGCTTTTCTTCATTTGTCATTTTGAAACCTGGACTAAACTCTCTATTTCTTCAGCATTAACTGGCAATTGAGGAGTTAGGAGTTCACTCCCACTGTCGGTAATCAGGAGATCATCTTCTATTCTAATTCCTATATTGAAAAACTCTTCTAATCCTTTGTTCAGGCTCGGAAAATAGAGCCCCGGCTCCACCGTCAAGACCATATTGGGTTCTAACACCCTAGATCGATCTTGAACCATATAAGTACCTACATCATGAATATCAAGGCCTAGCCAATGTGAAGTTTTATGCGGGAAAAATATCTTGTAGGTTTCCTTTTCCAAGATCTCGTCAGTAGACCCTTTCAATATTCCCAGATCCAACAAACCTTCTACCAGCTTCATCACCGTAACTTCATGTATGTTTTCTATTGCAACTCCAGGAGCCAAACGCTTTATCCCACACCCATGGGCCTCTTTCACCACCTCATATACCGACTTTTGTATTTCCGAAAAAGACCCAGATACTGGAAATGTCCTTGTAATGTCCGCAGCATAAAGATCAAGCTCTGCCCCACCATCGACTAGGACTAAGTCGCCGCTTTCCATTCTTTGGCAATTACTTGAATAATGTAACACACAGCCATTCCCACCTGATCCAACAATAGTTGGATATGCCGGACCCGATGCGCCTCTTTTTCGGAATCCAAATTCTAAGGCGGCTTCAAGCTCCCATTCACCCACACCAGGTCCACAATACGCTAACATCTCCCGGAAAGATTCAGAGGTTATGACTGCTGCTCTTCTGATCCGATCCAGCTCCTCAGCGTCTTTAAACAAACGCATGTCGTCCAGAAGAGACCCTGGGTCTAATATTCCAGCAGGCTTTCTATTTCCTCTGGATTCTTGGACCTGGTCATGATTCAGAGATGATAAGAGCAACTCTTCTAATTGATGATCAGTACCAGTACGAAAATAAATCTTACCAGCCTGTGACAATAAAGATGGAAGATGTTGGCCTAGTTGATGCTTTCCATGAACTTCGGTTGCTCCATATCGTTTCTTTATTTCTTCTAATCCCATCCGCTCACCAGTCCAGCGTTCCTTGTTGAGATCTCGAACTGGCACAAAAAGTACTAGATCTCCGTCGGAACCATTGGACCTCAATAAAGCGACGCACTCTGATTCACACAGGCCCGTTAGATAAAAGAAATCGCTTTCTGGCCTAAATGGAAATTCGATGTCGTGAGATTTCTTCTTTACCGACCCTGAACTCAATAACAATACTGAATTATCCAACTTGCTAAAAACTGTTTTTCTCCGTGCCTCAAAGAGTTCTGGTGAAAAACCCAGCATCGGTTCTTTCAAATTACAATCCATAGTTTTTCCTAAGGACCAATACCCGCAATTCAGTTACGTACTGTCCTTAGTGTCATCTACTTGTCATACTGAACGGTTCCTCTACCAACCAATGGAGAAACCAACTCCTCATCCTTTCCAAACGATCTACCAACAGCCATGGCTCACCAGTCCTTGATAATCCATGGGAAGATCTAGGATAACGAACCATCTCCACAGGAACCCCCAATTTTTTCAACGCCATGAACCACTGTTCACCATCTCCGATTGGCGTACGGTAATCATTTTCACTGTGAATTATCAGTGTGGGAATAGTGACATTTTCTACGTAGGAAATTGGAGAAAGTCTCCTGTAAAGCTCTCTACGCTCCCAGGGGTGCCCATAGAACTCATAAGCAGTAAGTCCCTGTGCGTCTGACGTTCCCCACCAACTCTCCCAATTAGTTATTGATCTAGAAGTAACTGCTGCACTAAACCGATCAGAAGTTGCACTGAGCCAGTTAGTCATGAATCCTCCATAACTTCCTCCTGAAACTCCTATCCGGGTTCCATCAATATCTGGATACTCCTCCAACGCTGTATCTACGCCAGTTAGAAAATCTTCGCTATCCATAAGACCCCACCGACCTCTAGTAGCATACTTGAAATCATGTCCATAGGACCCTGAACCACGAGGATTAGAATACAACACAAAGAATCCTGATGCAGAAAGAACATGGAAAGTAGGAAAAAAAGTATTTCCGTAGGCTCCATGGGGTCCCCCGTGAATCTTCAAGATCAAGGGGTATTCCCTTCCAGGAACATAGCCAACTGGCTTTACCAGCCATCCTTCTATTTCAACACTGTCGCCAACAACCCAAGTCAAACGCTCTGGAGAAACTAATGACAACCCATCTAGCCAATCATCATTTAGATCTGTGATTCTAGTTTCACCAGTACCATCACCACGAGCCAAAAACAGTTCCGTGGGGGAAACCGCATCGGTAGAGGCATAAGCCATCATGTCACCCCTACTGGATAGAGATATACTCACAATTTGACGGTCTCCAGTTGTAACCTGGGTTACTGGACCTCCAGACGTTGCGACTCTAAACAACTGACGATTCCCTCCTATACCAGCTGTAAACAAAATTCCTGTCCCATCGGCTGTCCATTCTGGTGTTCCCGGATCCAGATCCCATCCACTCGTCAGGTTTTCTGGTTCTGCGCGTAGCGACCCATCTGAACCTATTTCAGCGATCATCACATCTAATTCTGACCCACGTTCAGGATTCGATAGAAAGACCAGCCTCGTTCCATCAGGAGAAGGAGTCGGCGCTGTCTCTGATCCTGGATTTCCAGTGATACTTGCGACCGCTCCGTCGTTAATACGGACTGCCCAAAGGTCATCAGTCAGCTGAGAATTAGATTCATCATTTTGTTCTCTGTCGCCTGAGAAAAAAATGACACGTCCGTTTGAGGACCAACTCACTCCTGACTTATCGAAGGGAAGTTCTGTCAAGCGCCGAGGAGTCCCACCGTCTGCATCTACCAAATAGATCTCTTCGGCAACATTTGTAGAAAAGTGTTTCTGGAACGTCAAGATTCCGTCTCGTTTGTACCTTGTAGATGTAATGACTCTTCCATCGAATCTTTCCAAATCCAGAGTATTTGTGATCGCATCTGGAGCCACCCATCCATCCCTCTCTTGTCCTTCCGATGTTACCGGAGAAGCTAAATAGGCTATCCATTGTCCATCTCTGGAGTACACTGGAGTACCTCTCACTCCTTCTATATGAAAAGCTTCCCCCCCGGGACCACCCACTCTAAGGAACCACGTAGTATTGGGATCTCCTTCTCTATTTGAAGTGAATGAGAGCAATTGCCCATCTGGAGACCAAACAGGGGAATGAGAATCCGCTGTTGGATCGGTAAACCGATAAGCTTTCCCTTCTGGACGACCTCCCCTCAGGACCTGCATCCAGACTTCTCTGCGTCTAGTATTCTCATTCTCCAAAATTCTAGTCACCGTAAAGGCCACCAAATCCCCATCTGGAGAAATCTCAACATCTCCAACCGAAACCATGTCATAGTAGCCACTTGGTTCAAGCCCTCTCTGTTGTCCGACCAGCTTCTCAGAAGCCGAAAATACAAGAACACAGAAACTGACCAAGGGACCCACCTTGTGACACAGAATTGCTTTCACATTAGCCTCCGTCTGTCCTAGAAATAATTTTTCTCAAATCTTTTAATGAAATAACCCACTTCACCAAGCTGTTCATTTAATCTTGTGTTCTAGAAACATTCTACTTTAGAAATCTACCAATTTAACCACAGATAGTTCCTTTCAGCATAGATTAAACTAACTGGATTCACAATTGCGTGCCTCTCCTAACTGAATAGTTTCCGATTGTGCAACTGGTAGTTCTTCGATAATCCTTGTAGTGTATAGCCTAGAGACAAAGGCTGCCCTCTATCAATCAAGGAATGGAATGAGAGAAACTTCGATTTTTAAAACGGATTTAGGTCCCTCATTGGATCTAATCACACTGGCTACAATCTTCTTCGTTGGGATAAATAGCCTGCAATTGGGAGCTCAACAACTTCCTGATTCAGCGATATCGATAGATTCTCTGACGGTCACTGTTCTTCGTGGATCCGACGCAATTAATCAAACACCATACGCGATTTCTATTAGAGATCAGGCAGAACTGCAACTTGGAAACACTGGCTTGTCATTAGAAGAAGCGCTGCAAGGCTTGCCAGGAGTTCAGGTTCAGAACCGCTACAACTACGCGGTAGGAGAAAGGATTTCTATTAGAGGTTTTGGAGCACGAGCTGGATTCGGAGTGCGTGGTATAAAAATCATAGTAGACGGGATACCGGCAACTATGGCAGATGGACAATCCACCTTGGACCATGTTGATATTGGATCTCTGGGGAGAGCTGAAGTTCTTCGAGGTCCAGCTTCAGCTCTATATGGTAATGGAAGCGGAGGAGTGTTAAGCCTGCAAACAGCAGAAGCCCCCAATGTACCTATCCAACAAACTGTAAAAGGAATTATTGGGAGCAACGGATTGACCCGCATGGAGAGTAATACTTCTGGGACATACCAAAAAACTTCCTATTTGGTAAACCTTTCCCGCTTAAGCTATGACGGATTCCGGACTAATCCGCAAAGTCCTTCAGATCCTTACGGGACTGCTGCACGCCTGAACCTCAACAGCAATGTCACCCGAGAGGTCGCGGACGGGGTTCTGAAAATTACTGGTAATATCCTCGACCTGGATGCCCAAAACCCGGGATCACTGAATCGCTCAGATTTAGACGCAGGTGTAGTAAGCGCTAGGGGTTATAACGTTGCGCAAAACGCATACAAACATGCCCGACAGGGTCAACTCGGAATGAACTGGACGGGAAATCTCTCAAACATGGGTGCTGAGTTTACTGCTTGGAGCTTATTCAGGAATTTAGATAACCCAATTGCACCTAGGATAATCGATCTTCGCAGAAAAGCGTTTGGTGCCCGTGCTGTATTGTCCAACATGAAGAATGAGACACTAGGAAACCTCATGTGGTCTGTCGGAACAGATTTGGACTACCAGCGAGATAGCCGAAAAAACTATGGTAACGACTCAGGGGCTAAAGGATCTCTATCACTCGATCAATTCGAAACGGTATCTGCAGTTGGTTTTTTCGTTCAGGGACGATCTATGTTGAACGAAAAAATATCCGCAATAGGTGGGGCAAGGTATGACTATTTCCAATTTGGTGTTACTGACCATCTAACCACCGATTCAAACGGAGACGAATCGGGGGAAAGGAATATGACCTCCTTGAGCCCAACCCTTGGAATCCATGCTGACCTTAACAACTCTTTTTCACTATATGCCAATCTTGCAACCTCGTTTGCAACTCCAACAACAACCGAACTGGCAAATCGTCCCGACGGAGCTGGGGGATTCAATACAGAATTGAATCCACAAAAAGGTTTGACAGCGGAAATCGGTCTCAGAAGACAATGGAGTACTCGAGTAAGCACTGAATTTAATGTTTACAGAACCTCTATGAGGGACGAACTGGTGCCATTTGAGGACGCTGCTCAAGCTGGTAGAACTTTTTACCGTAATGCTGGATCATCTACCTACCAAGGTTTTGAAAGTGCGATTCAGGTGGTCGCAACTGATAAAGTATTCACACGCCTGAGCCATACTTATGTTGACGCCTCCTTTGGAGAATTCTCCGTGGACAACAAAATATTTGATGGAAACAGCATACCGGGAACTCCCAAACGAAGATTAGATGGAATGGTTAGGTATACCGACGATGACTGGTACGGAGAAATCCGAGGAGATTATGTGGGTAGCATGGCCGTCAATGATTCAAACAGTGAATCCACAGCATCCTACTTTCTATGGGAATTAAGAGGCGGATTTTCTGAAATACAAATGGGCAACTTTAAGCTGGCTCCTTTCGGTGGCATTTCAAACATTTTCAATAAGACGCATTCTGCAGCAGTTGCTGTTAACGCCTGGGGTGGCAGGTTCTATGAACCAGGACCAAAACGAGCTTTCTATTTAGGGCTGAGTGCTCAACCGTAGATTATGCTGAGGTCACCATGTGGATCCAAAGGATATTTTCTTGGACGAGGGGATCTGCGAATTCCACTACTACTTCTTTCCACAGCAATGTTTGTACCATCAGATTCTCTCTACGGTCAATCAGTTTGCTGTGGACAATCCCATGAAAAAAAGACAGAGCTAAGAGCTGGTATCTCTCTAGGTGGTATTGGTAAACTGGGCATAACTTTAGAACTGCGACGAGACAACCGAAGTATCAATTTCGACTTGGCTACCTTTACACAGAATGACCTAGGAATGGCGGTGACCTTGAGACAATATTTCAGAGATGGAACCTTACAACCCTTTGTTGGGCTAGGATTGTGGGGCGCTACACAATTTTCCAATGATCCAGAAATAACATCTGGAACATCTTTTCTTGCCCGGATACCCCTTGGAGTTGACTGGCATCTTCCAGGTCCAGATCACAGTATCGGTACCAACTTAGCTCTGAACAGGGCTCTCTATGTCAAGAAATCACCTGGCCTGATCGCATCAAATGGCAATCCTCGAAGAATAGTTCCTCTACCTCAATTCAGTTATCACTATGGCCTAAAAAAGCCTCCTACATAGACCGGCTTTAGGAACGAAAGATTGAAGGCATCAGTGTTAGCTTGCTGTATTAATTTTTAGTTCTTCCGTTCACCACTAAAGGGACGGCCCTGACCTCGAATTCCCATGATCGTTCCCTCTATCGAACCACCTTTGAATGTACCTGAAAAACTCTGGGAAAATGAGTCCCCCCCAATTCGATCTCTCATTGCCGGTGGCATTCCCTCAGTACTTTGCAACACGTGGAAGCTAAAAACATCACCTTCTATCACCCCTCTTTCGACATCACTTGAAACTGTTCTACTTTGACCACGACCACTGACTGTTCTTGTCAGTGTGCCCGTCAAACCCTGTCCCTCCTGAATCACAACTAATGTCATAGTCTGGGGGCCAATACGACCTCCTTGAGTAGATATCTCCCAAGTGCCAGTCAGATCTTGACCAACAACTGGCGATGCAATAGTTACCAGAAATAATAGTGCGACCAGAATATTTTTCGGATGCATGAATACTTCTCCTGTTCTTGAACATTTCCTAGTAGGGAATATTTCTACCTAAGTCTTTGGAACTAATCTTTTGTACAGTTTCAACAGCAACCTTCAATCACTCATACCTGAGAGCATCAATCGGATTCAATTTGGCCGCCCTTTGAGCTGGCCAAAGACCAAAGAACAATCCGATTCCAGCTGAAAACGCAAGTGCCATAACGATGGACTGGGGAGAAATTGCTGTGTTCCACTCAGCAAAACGGCTAATCGCCATCGCTCCTCCGACTCCTGCCAGCACTCCAATGACCCCTCCCATTACACACAGAACTAAGGCCTCGATAAGGAACTGAAAAAGAATTGCTCCTCTTGTAGCACCAAGAGCTTTTCTGACACCAATCTCTCTCGTTCTTTCAGTCACACTTACCAACATAATATTCATGATGCCAATTCCCCCTACGATGAGGCTTATTCCCGCTATACCTGCCAATAATAATGCGAAAGTTTCATTGGTTTCATTAAACGTCGCTATCAAATCACTGGAATTGCGAACTGAAAAATCTACCGCTTCACCTGGACGTACTCGATGCTCACGGCGCAATGTCGCATCAATTTCTCCAAAGGCTCTATCCATTAGATCTTGCGATGCTACTTGCGCAAAGATAGAAGACAATCGATTGCGGCCTCCGAAAACTCTATACTGAGCCGTACTGGTCGGGACAAAAACCTCTTCATCTGGACGATTAAATCCTGCCTCACCTTTTTCTGTCAAAATACCCAATACTTCAAAAGGCTGACCTCGTATTTGTATTGTTTTTCCAATCAGAATCGTAGCGGGAGTCCCGAGAGTTTCTGGAACAGAATGACCTAAAACGGCAACTCTTCGACGGCCTTGAACGTGACCTTGATCAAAAAACGCTCCGTGTTCCAACTCCAAATTGTACATACCAAAATATTCGGGCCATACTCCCCGAATCTGATTGTTTGAATTCCAACGTAAATAAGCAACTTGAGCCCTGGAACTTATTTCAGGAGAGATAGTCAACAGACCAGGACTTTGATCCCTAAGTGCCTCAGCATCTTCTACAGTCAGATCTTCGGTATCTCCCGTCGAAACCCCACCAAACATCCTTTGTCCTGCTCTAATAGTCAGAACGTTGGTACCCATTCGTGAAATCTGGTCTTCTACACGGCGCTGAGCACCTTCACCCAATGCAACCATCGCAATCACTGCCGATACACCAATGATGATCCCCAAGGCTGTCAGGAAGGACCTTAAAAGATTCGCTCTGATAGCTCCTAATGCTACCCAAAGTATCTCTTTGATCAACATACTAAAACATTACCTCCCACCACCGAACATACCACCTCCGGATCGTGATCTTATTCGGTTGATAAATTCATCTTGGCCAGCACGAAGTTGAGCGGCTCCAACAACTGCTAGCTGATCACCAACATTCAGTCCAGAGACGACCTCCGTAAAATCCCAATCATTCAGTCCAAGTTGTACTAATTGGGGACCAATGGATCCATCCTCCATAATCTTGAAAACAATTCCCTGTCGGCTAGAAGCTACATTGCCCCTTTGTTCACTGATGGAATCTGATATTTCTGCAGATGTAGGATTTTCTGCATCTCTGCCTTGACGCTGACGCATATTAAGAATCAACACTCTGGCTGAGTCTTGAGAAATCTCTCCTCTTTGGACCTTTGATCTCAGTGAATCTACTTCCGCAGCCATAGGGCCTCTCGGCCTTCTGGTATTTCCCATTCCCGCATCTAAATTCTCAGAGCGAGCCCCAGCTGCCCTTGGCATTGTCTGGCCTCTACCACCTCGATTTGAAAACAACGAACCCATGTCGATATCCTGAGGGTCCAGTCCCAGCACTGCTGCTGCGGCTGTCGCATCCTGCAAAGTCACTACCGCATTATTAGGTATGAGCAGAACCCCCGGTGCTTCATTAATCAAAATCTCAACTTCTGCATTCATACCAGGCCTGAGCAGTCCAGATCTATTGTCTAATTGTACAATCACTGGGAACATAGTCACGCTTTGTTCGACGACTGCCTGTGGTTCTACTTTTTCTACCAGCCCAGCAAATGGCCTGCCTGGATATGCCTCCACAGTAACACTGGTAGCCATTCCACTACGTACGTCTCCCATGTCGGTTTCATCAACAAGAGTGCGAACCTGCATAACTCCTAAATCAGCCATGACAACTAATGTTGTACCACCCGAAACATTTTGAGACGCTGACTGTATAACTTGTCCTTCCTCCACATTCTTCTCTAAGATTGTACCTGGCGAAGGAGCTCGAATAGTGACATCACTGAGTCGCAGTTCATTCAATTCATAGTTGGTCTCAGCTTTCACTAAATTAGCTTGTGCATTAGCATAGTCCAAATTATTGGCCTCATGTTCTTGTAGCGATATGACACCCGAAGAAAGCAACTCTTCCGAACGCACTTTTTGAGCACTTGAAATATCCAGTCTTGCTTGAGCTACTTCTAGGTCGGCCTTGGCCTGATCAAAACCATTTTGAACATCCCTCGGATCAATACGTGCAAGAAGAGCTCCAGGACCCACTTCATCTCCGACATCTACAAGCATCCCCAGCACCTCTCCAGAGGCCTTAGATGTCACCTCCACTTTACGAATGGGTTCAATATTTCCTGTAGCCTCTACAGTTATACTGAGATCACCTTCACTAACGACTGCCGTATCGTAGGCAGGAGCGTTATTAGCTTCAGTATCACTACAAGAGGAGAGACTCCAAACTGAAGTGAACAACAAAAGAAACGACCTGCTAATCCAGATCACTTTCATATTAAATCTCCCTGTCTTCGTTGCGGAAATCTTTATCTATCAAACCATCAAGCAAGTGGACCTGTCGCTCAGCATATTCCGCAATATCATTTTCGTGTGTTACAATGACTATCGTTTGACCTTGTGCATTCAGGTCAACAAAAACTTTCATTATGTCCTTGCCTGTGGTAGAGTCCAGATTACCTGTGGGTTCATCTGCTAGTAACAGTGCAGGCTCATTAATGAGTGCCCTTGCCACAGCAACTCTTTGTCGTTGACCTCCTGAAAGTTCTGGAGGGCGATGGCCCATCCTGTCCCCCAATCCAACCAAAGACAACTTCTCTTCAGCTCTCTCTCTTCTCTCCTTAACTCCAACACCCGCATAAATCAGAGGGAGTTCTACATTGTGAAGAGCCGTGGCACGTGGTAAGAGGTTGAAGGTCTGGAATACGAATCCAATCTCTTGATTTCTTACTCTAGCCAGTTCGTCTTCACTTAGGTTGCTGACCTGACCTCCATTCAACCAATAATTTCCAGCTGTTGGGGTATCTAAGCATCCTATCAAATTCATGAAGGTAGATTTGCCACTTCCCGAGGGTCCCATCACCGCCACAAATTCTCCGGTGGCAATCTCGAGATCAACTCCGTCCAATGCTTTAACGGTCTCAACACCCAAAATATAATGCTTAGATAAGTCTTCTGTTTTAATAACCAATTTTCTAGAACTCCATTCCTAAAATTGCTTCTAGCTCAGCACGAGCTAGAACATAATCGTAACGGGCATTAACCAAATCTACTCTGGCCTGATCAACTGCAATCTGACTTGTAACCACATCCAGAATTATAGCAACTCCAACTCGATAACGTTCCCGGGTGACACGCAGATCCTCATTAGCTACGGCCAAGGCCTCTTCCGCAATATCAATTGCTATTTCTGACGTTCCCAAGAACCGAAACGCTGCATCCGCTTCCTGTCGAGCTCCTCGACGAGCATCATCTTCTTGCAGTCGCGCCACGTATGCCGATGATTCTGCCCGCACCACACTCGCTTCCCTTGAAAACCCATTAAACAGAGGGTAGCTCATATTGAAATTCAAATTCCAGCTAGTCAGTCCTTGTTCAAATGAAGCCTGCTGGTTTGACCAATTATAGCCACTATTCAGGCTAAAGGTAGGAAGATAGCTTGCTTTCGCTGAGGAGTACGCTTTTTCTGCAGCAGTCAAATTAGCATTGGCAGCCACTACAGACGGGGATTCGCTCTCTGCGATTCTCAGTACCTCAATTTGCTCCAATCCAAGCGGGGTTGGGCCCAAATCTTCTGGAGCCACTGGTGCTACAGGTTCAGACATTCCTATTTGGCGACCTAGTCCAAAACGTGCTATTTGTGTTTGATTTTCAGCGCTGAGCAGAGCTTGACGTGCGTTGATCAGTTCTAGACGAGCTCGCAGAGTATCTGAAACAGTTCCCCCGCCAAGTTGTTGTCTCATCCGAGTCATCTCTAGACTTTGAGTGGCTTGTTCTATCCTTAAGCGAGCGACTTCTCGCAACTCTTGTTGCCGAAGGGCCTGAAAAAAAAGATTCTTCGTCTGAAATATGACATTAAAATTTTGATCCGTTTGAAGAGCTTCTGCAGCAACATAATCTGCTCTTACCCGAGAAAGTTCGGAGAAACGCTGTCCACCTTGGAATAAATTATACCGAGCGTTTAAACTAGCATTATAAGAATTGGCACTACCCGAAACTATTCTATCCGTGTTTGAGTCGAACCGATCTGTACTGCGAACAGACATTCCAGAACCAGTAGAAATGGTGGGCAAGAAAGATCCGACTGCAGTTCGTTTCGATTGATTAGCAGTAACTACATTCTGTTCTGCTTGAGCTATCTGTGGACTGACCATAACAGCCCGCTGGATTGCATCTTGAAGGGTCACCTGAACAGCCTCTGGTTCTTGCGCAAATACCGGAACCGCTGTGGTCATCAAAACCATGCACAGCCAGTGTGAACTTTGATTCATTGGATAAACCTCTCGTTGGCCAACGCTATGGGAAAGTCCTATTTACAACTCTCAAACAATCCTTTATAGAATTAAAGATACACAACACAACCACATCGTTAAATCTCTACTCAACAATCAAAACGTTTACAGCATCCGTTTACGCTATCCAAATACACTTATTCAGTGCAATTTGTTTCTTGTTTTCCTACAGAAGACTGCTGGGATCGCGGTCAATGATCAACCGGACATCTCTACCTTTAGTTCTGAATTCTCTGGCGAGATGATTAATTGCCTGGCCAAGGGCGACCACAGAGGTGCTCCTGAGCAAAAAATGCCAACGCCAACGGTTGTGTACTTTTTCGATAGGACAAGGAGCTGGCCCCACGATGCTCACTTCAGAACCAATGCTTCCCTTTTGATTCGTGCCATGAACAAACCTGACAGCTGCTTCAATATTTTCGGCTGCGCACTCCTTGTCTGGACTGCTCATAACAACATTTATCAATCTCACATAAGGCGGATAGCCAGGATTTCTTCTTTCTGAAAGTTCTTTCTGGACAAACCCCAAATAATCATGTTTGAGTGTAGCTTGAAGTACATAATGTTCAGGAAGAAAAGTCTGCACAAAAACTTCCCCACCCAAGCTCCCTCTTCCCGCTCGCCCAGCTACTTGGCTCAACAACTGGAAGGTTCTTTCGCTAGATCTAAAATCTGGCAAATGCATTCCCACATCGGCGTTAATGACTCCAACAAGTGTGACCCTAGGAAAATCCAACCCTTTTGATATCATTTGGGTCCCCAATAGTATATCAACTTCCCCTCTTTCGACTCGTCCCAGGATCTCCTGATGGGACCATTTTCTGGAAGTAGTATCCACGTCCATCCTAGCCAGCCTTGCGTTAGGAAAAGTCTCAAGCACAATTCTTTCCACCTGCTCCGTCCCCATACCTCTGAAGGACAAATCGCTGGACTCACAGTCCGAACACTTCACCACAGCTTTCCTAGCAAGCCCGCAGTGGTGACAGACCAGCTGGTCGCGATTTCTATGAAAAGTCAGAGAGACCGAACATTTATTACAATTTTCTACGCTACCACAAGAACGACACTGAACAAAAGAGGAATAACCACGTCTGTTCAGTAACAAGAGAGTCTGTTCACTTTTTGCAAGGCGATCGCCTATAGCGTCTTTCAGGCGATCGCTCAAAACAATACTGAAATCCCCTACTGATTCCCTGCTAGATTTTCGATTTTTTAATTCCTTTCGCAAATCCACCGTATGAACAGGTGGTAATTTTCCTCCTCCCACCCTCTCAGGCAAAGCGATGTAGTAAAATTTCCCCTTCTCTTTGTTGTGCCAACTCTCCAGCGAGGGCGTTGCGGATCCAAGTATGCATAACGCCCCCTCCTTCGCAGCTCTCACTGTAGCTACATCTCGAGCCTGATAACGAGGAGCTTCATTTTGCTTATATGTTGCATCATGCTCTTCATCAACCACGATTACACCTAGGTTCTTAACTGGAGCGAAGACAGCAGAGCGTGCTCCCACTGCCACCATCCTTTCACCTCTTTTCAGCTGCTCCCAAGCATCGAAACGTTCTCCTTCGGACAAAGCGGAGTGTAATACAGCTACTTGGTTTCCAAATCGAGCGCGAAAGCGAGAAACAGTTTGAGGAGTCAAAGAAATCTCAGGGACGAGGACAATGCCTCCCTTTCCTCTTTCGAGAATTTCCTTAATTACTTCCACATAAACTAGAGTCTTTCCCGAACCTGTCACGCCGTGTAATAATGTCGAAGCCCCCTTACTTCCTTCATACAAATTCAAAATCATCTTGATCGCATTTGCTTGATCCTCGGTAGGCACGTGTTTCATTTTGTCAGAGGTTGGGAGGTCAGCAAACGGATCCCTTTTCACATTCCTATCTTTAATCTGCACCACACCCTTCTTTTCCAAAGCAGAAATGACCCCTCGACTAAATCCAGCCTGTTTGACAAGATGAGACAATTCTAATTCCCCCCCAGAACTAGCCAATATCCTATAAGCTTCGAATTGTCTCTTGGCTCTTCCCAGTAGATTCTCGAGTTCCGCTAAATCCTCAAACCACTCATGAATAGACACTATTTTCTCAGTCTTGACTGGAGAAGCATCAGGTGACCCAGTTTTAATCTCAATCATCCCTTCGCTTGCCAATGATCGAAGCTCTTTGCGAATCGAACCAATATCCAGTGTTCTTCTAAGAAAATCCGTAGAAATCGCACCTCTACCCTCAAGAAACTCAATTACTCTTTGTTCTCTGGGGTTCCTTGGTGGCAATGAACTGTCTATAAGAATCACCCTTTCTTTAGCAACACGGGTCAAAAAGGAAGGTAGCATGGCCTTCAGAATCAGTCCCAAAGGAGTGGCATAATAGGCCGCCATCCAAACTGCCAACTCCATCTGACCGCTAGTCACAGCAGGCTGATCATCTAGTAACCCCAGGATGGGCTTGACCGTTTTAAGAGTTGTTTTCGTGGCGAAATCCACCACGAATCCAATTTTTTCATTGCTGCCAAATGGAACTAACACTCTACTACCTATGGCAGGTCTCAAGTCGCCTAAAGAGTAAATGAAACTTCTATCTAAAGGAATTGGTAGTGCGACTTCGACGTATTCGTTACGTGACTTCAGACTGATTACCCCAGTAGTGCCAAGATTTCATGTTGCCGATTCTTCGGAGTTACTTCTGGTCCTTTAGGACCCCAGTAGACGTTAACTTCACTGCGGATCCCCACCTCATCTGGAATATAGATGCCAGGCTCCACTGAAAACCCGACCCCTGTAATCAATGTTCTATCATCCCTGGTTTCCAGATTATCTAAATTGGGACCACTGCCATGAAGATCGACATCCATAGAGTGTCCCGTACGATGTACAAAAAAATCTCCGAAGCCAGTCTTTGCAATGGCGTCACGACAAACGTCATCGACTTGATACCCGAAGATTCTTTTCCCTGATGCATGCGCATCGTTTAGGAAACGGATTGCTTCTTCTCTAGCATTCCTTACAGATGTCCAAATTTCCTTCACCCGGCGCGAAGGTTCCTTATCTAGAACGGCCATCCAAGTTTGGTCAGCGAAAACCCCTTCCACATCTTCCTTCCCCCAAAGATCTATCAAGAGGACCTCTCCCCTCTGTATCTTATCACCTTGTTCCCCTGGATCATAATGTGGATCCGCAGCATTCTTTCCTATGGCCACATGACAATTAGGCTGGCATTGTAGCCCCTTGCTGTGCAATTGACTCCTTATCCAGTCCGCCAATTCGCCTTCTAACCAGGGCTTTTGTTCTCTCACCTGGTCTGCAGCTTTTTCAAATGCTTTCATTGCCACTTCCTTTGCAATCTCAGCACACCTCCTGTGTCCGTGCAACTGTTCTGTCGTCCATACAGAATGAAAATTTGACACAAAATCACCTGAACTTTCCACATCGACCCCAAGCTTGGTGATGAGCTGCAATATACCAGATGGGACCCGATCTAAGGTTGGCACATTGGATCGGGGTGATACTTCCATCACAATACACGATTTATCCTGCAATAAATTTGTCAGTTTCTGCTCCATGTCACTCCATCCCTGGTAATCCACGAGATCCCAAGGCCAATGACCCCAGGAACAATGCTCAATAGCATGGATCAACGCAGTTGGTTCTCCTTGAGCAGGAATTAGAGTGAAAGATCGACGCGATGTTTTCTGAAGGCCGAGCATGGCCTTGGCAATGGGATTTTGACCGTGGAAATCGTAAAACAACCACCCATCCAAATCCGCCTCTCGAAGAGACTTCTGTACTTCAGCCACTGGAATGGGACCGTTTTCCAGACCTTCTTTTGAGTCAGTCACCAACCTACCAAAGTTCCGGTTCTTCCGAAGCTTCCATTTCTTTGAGCGCCTCCCTCAGAAGAATCTCTTCTTCATCGGAAATCACTCTATTTATTACAGGCTCTGGCTCATCTTCACGCTTATATTTAAGAAAAAGGACTAAAACGCTAAGTCCAAGAATGAGAACACTGGGAGGTACTACCCAAGCCATCAACCCAGCACCTGAAGTCCGAGGGTAAGCAAGATATTCTTCCCCGTGGTTGGTAATTACCCAATCAACCAATTCCTGCATCGATCCGCCTTCTCTCGCCATTACCTGGAGGCTATCTCTTAACATTGCTCCTTCAAGAGATGTACAGACTTCCAACATCAGCCCAGGACAGTAGGGAGACTTCAGCCTCGAAATCGCCTGTTCAGCTACCGGATGAGGTTCTGTCGGATTACTCAGTGATTCTTGCTGAGCCTCTCCAGAAAGATCCGCCGTATATAGAGCATTCACACACAAAAAGTAGATCACTAACGCTTTCAAGAATTTCTCTTTCATTATTTAAAGAGCCCCATATCTAAATTTTATGACATCCAGCCGATTATCATAGAATTAATCTAATCGAAAAGCCTTAGACAATCCTAATTTATCGATCTAAATCCACCGCCGCGAGTGCTCTTAAAACTGCCTTGACTCCTAAACCAGTCCGTTTGGGGTCATAACCACCTTCTAATGTCACCGTCACTCCACACTCTTTAGGTGCACGACGAAGGATTTCCGCTGTCAAGAAATGGAGGTCTTCTGGTTCAAGGCATAGGTCACCCAAGGGATCTCCCTCCATCACATCGAAACCCGCAGAAATCAATATGAACTCAGGATCAAAAGATCCTAATACTTGCTCGAGATTATCTAGGAAAAGGCCACAATACTCACTTGCTGATGTACGAGCTTTGACTGGGACGTTCTTTGTCATCCCAGCGCCAGCACCTTCGCCGATTTCGCCAATAGATCCAGAACCAGGAAAATGTGGCCATTGATGTAGCGAGAAATAATAGACTGACCCATCCCGATAGAAGATGTCCTGAGTTCCATTTCCATGGTGTACATCCCAATCGATGATAAGAACTCTTTGAACATTGCAATTTACTTGCAACCAGCGGGCCGCTATCGCCACATGATTAACCAAACAGAAACCCATAGCTCGATCTGCAGTGGCGTGATGGCCTGGAGGTCGAGTTGCGACAAACGCAGTGGATAGTTCCCCTCCATGAACCATCTTGACTGCCGTCACTAGTGCTGAGGTAGAACCACACGCAGCATTCAAAGAATTGGGAGAAACGATGGTGTCAGGATCAATCGAAACCAGTCGAGATTCCTCAGTCGATATTTCGACAGCCTGCCTCAGGGTTTTCAAATGTGATTCTGTATGAACTCGGAGAATATCTTGGTCCTCTATTTTCCCTGGTTCAACCTGGATTACCTTTCCGTCAATGGCTAACAGGTCCTGGCCGACAGCAGATGCAACTGCTCTGAGCCTCCCCTGATGCTCAGGATGTCCCCACCCTGTATCATGCAGGGAGGCATCTGGATGAATGAAAAATCCGACTGGACGTGCATTGTCTTCCATACCTGACAACTAATTCTGATTCCCTGATTCTGCGATTCTCTCTTGAAGTGTGCATACTGAGTACACTCTTGAACGCAGAGCAATCAAGGCATCACAGGTCGCACTAGTTGCAGACATCGTAGTGAAATATGGGACCTTATGATTGATAGCAGCTCGACGCATTGAATAATCATCATATTGAGACTGCTTTCCCAAAGGTGTGTTTATTAATAGATCTACCTCTCCAGAAACTATGCGATCCACTATGTGAGGCCGACCTTCTCCCACTTTATAGACATACTCTGACGGTATCCCTCTGTCTTTCAAATAATGATGTGTTCCCTCTGTGGCCCATATCTCGAATCCCATATCATGAAATCTGCGTAAAATGGGAGCTACCGTTCGCTTGTCCCTATCATTAACAGTTACGATTAGAGTCCCACCCTTTACGGGAAGTAAATTGTCACAGGATGCCTGTGCCTTGGCTATAGCCATTCCAAAGGATTCATCTATTCCCATTACTTCACCTGTCGATTTCATTTCTGGGCCTAGCAATATATCTGCCTCAAAACGACTGAATGGAAAAACAGCTTCTTTCACTGCGACAGTTGAAGTTCTTTTGGGCTCTGAGACATTCAAGTCCTTCAATTTCTTGCCAACTATAACGTTCGCAGCAATTCTACCCAGCGAGAGACCTGTTGCCTTACTCACGAAAGGAACAGTTCTCGACGCCCTGGGATTCACTTCAATCACATAGACAATTCCATCTTTGATCGCATATTGAACATTGAGGAGGCCCACTACTCCAAGTTCTAGTGCAAATTTTCTGGTCTGTTCTCTTATTTGGCCTATCTCATCGGTGCTGAGAAGGTAAGGTGGAAGCACACATGCCGAATCTCCCGAATGCACACCTGCACCTTCTATGTGCTGCATAATGCCCCCAATGACAACTTCTTCTCCATCGCATAGTGCGTCCACATCAGCTTCAAAAGCATCTTCAATGAAGCTATCTATCAGCACAGGGTGATCTGGAGAGATTTTTATTGCTTTCTCGAAATAATTCTCTAGTGATTCACTGTCATAAACGATTTCCATACCACGACCACCGAGCACATAACTGGGGCGAACTAACAGTGGATAACCAACTTCTTTAGCTACCGCCAAAGCCTCTTTTTGACTTCTAGCCATTCCATTATTTGGCGGTGTCGCACCCACTATCTGACACACTTCTTCGAAACGTTCTCTATCTTCAGCACGATCGATAGCGTCTACTGATGTCCCTAAAACTGTAACTCCAGCTTCAGATAATGCATGGGCTAAGTTGAGCGGAGTTTGACCTCCCAACTGAACAATAACTCCTTCTGGTTTTTCCTTAATGACAACTTCCAAAACATCTTCAAGTGTTAAGGGCTCAAAATATAATTTGTTACTTACATCAAAATCAGTTGACACAGTTTCTGGGTTCGAATTGATCATAATTGTCTCGTATCCAGAATCCTTTAGAGCCATAACCGCCTGAACACAGCAATAATCAAACTCAATCCCCTGCCCTATACGATTGGGGCCACTGCCTAGTATGACAACCTTGCGTTTGTTTGATGGATTTGATTCGTCTGCATCCTCATAGGAAGAATAATAGTAGGGTGTTTCTGCAGGAAATTCTCCAGCACAAGTGTCAACTACATTGTAGCTTGGGTGAACACCAAACTCATGCCGCTTGTTTCGCACTGCAGCTTCACTTTCACCCCTTAAATCTCCCAGCTGAGCATCTGAGAAACCATTTCTTTTCATTAATTTCAAGTCTTCAACTTCAATTTTATCCAAATCTTGGTACATCATTTCCATCTGGATAATCCCAACCAATTGGTGCAGAAACCATGGATCGATCTTGCAAGCCTGGTAGATATCCTCCATTGCTTCAGTGAAATCAACACCTCCTTTCTGATCCATAGCCGCAGCCAAAGCTCTCTTTAACTGGAATGGCCTATCGGGAGTTGGGATTCTAAGTGCAGCCAAAAGTGATGGGAAATCGTCAGTTTTCAGCCCATCATCCTCCAGAGAGTCCCCTTCCATCCAACCTAGGCGTCCAATTTCAAGCCCTCTAATTCCTTTTTGCCAAGCCGACTTAAACGTTCGGCCTATTGCCATTGTTTCACCGACAGCTTTCATCTGTACACCAAGAACTTTACTAGACTCAGGAAATTTCTCAAAAGCAAAACGAGGAAACTTAACAACGACATAGTCCAGAGTAGGCTCAAAAGACGCTGGGGTTGTCTTGGTGATGTCGTTTGGCAATTCGTTTAGCAAATAACCCACAGCCAGCTTGGCCCCAATTCTAGCTATAGGAAATCCTGTGGCCTTAGAAGCCAGAGCTGAAGATCGTGAAACTCGTGGGTTCATCTCCACAACTAGCATTTCTCCAGTGTTTGGATCTATGGAGAATTGAATATTACATCCCCCCGCTTCTACCCCGATCTCTCTGATGATTTCGATCGCAGCATCACGCATTCTGTGATACTCCACGTCTGAGAGAGTTTGTGACGGAGCCACAGTTATAGAATCCCCGGTATGAACTCCCATGGGATCAAAATTTTCTATTGAACAAACGATTATAACATTGTCGGAAGCGTCGCGTACGACTTCCAACTCGTATTCCTTAGCTCCTATAACACTCCTATCTATGAGTACTTCCGTAATTGGCGAAGCCTCTAAACCATGACTTACAAACTTCTCAAATTCATCGGCATTATAGGCGATCGCTCCACCTGTTCCACCCATAGTAAAACTAGGTCTAATTATAGCAGGATACCCCACCTCATTTATTATTCCAAATGCCTCTTCAACGGTCTTAGCAAAACCGCCGTGTGGAACTGATAAACCAATGCGATGCATAGCAGCAGTAAACTGTTCCCTATCTTCAGCCATCTGGATAGACCTTGCATTGGCCCCGATTAATTCCACCCCGTGTTTTTCTAACACTCCATTCTCGGAAAGAGTCATGGCAATATTCAGAGCAGTTTGACCGCCCATAGTGGGAAGCAGTGCATCTGGATTTTCTCTTTCAATGACCCTTTCAACCCAATCAGCCGTGAGAGGTTCAACGTAGGTTCTATCCGCGAGATCGGGGTCCGTCATAATCGTCGCCGGATTGGAATTGACCAGAATTACCCTATAGCCATCTTCCTTAAGAGCACGGACAGCTTGTGTCCCAGAATAGTCAAATTCACAAGCTTGTCCAATGATTATTGGGCCAGATCCCAATATCAAAATGGATTCAAGATCAGTGCGTCTAGGCACTGGAGCGAGTCTCAGTTCTCAAAGTACAAATAAAACAATCTCCAACTAAAAAATCATCAACACCGGAGGAGAAAGTACCCTAATTCCCTCTTTCCGCAACAGCATTTAACTATAATCTTACTAATCTCTTTTTGAAGACTCTTTTCTGACAGCCGTTACCAATGCAAAAAGGAATCCACCCCAAACAAATCCCAGTACCAGTATCATTGTAATTACGGTAGATGTTGTCATCTGCTATATACCCCTTGTTAACCCGATTTTCTTCGGCTGAGGTTAAACCCGATCAACAGATCGAATTTCAAGAACATCGGCAATTTCTTTCAGTCCAGCAATTACATTACTAATGTGTTCAGTCCGATCAATCCCTAGAAGTTCTATTCCACGAGAAACTTGTGTTCTATCAACACCAGCTGCGAACGCTTTATCCTTAAATTTCTTCACCACAGATTTAGGTTTTAAATCATCTATACCATTCGGTCTCACTAAACAACAAGCATAGACCAGACCTGACAATTCATCACATGCAAAGAGTACCTTGTCCAGCAGTGTTTCTGGCTCAACCCCAGTCAATTCTGGCGCGTGTGCCTGTATCGCTTGCAACACTTCATTGGGATAGCCTAACTGTTTCAGTTCTTTTAAACCAACATGTGGGTGTTCATCTGGGTATTGCTCCCAGTCAAGATCATGTAGAAGCCCAGCGACTCCCCATAAATCTTCGTCCTCTCCATACATGCGAGCGTAAAAACGAACTGCGGCCTCGACGGCCAACATATGCTTCCTTAGTCCAACATTTTCAACCCACTTCTCTAGAAGTTCTACAGAGGCACTGCGACTGACCGACATATTTGCCAAAGCTATACTCCTAGTTGATTCACTCATCATGATAATACGTCCAAGGTCAGCACAAAACCGAGATAGGTCAACCTTGCTTGATCCGCTAGATCATTGTCTAGCAAAGAAATCAAATCGCTGCAGACGGACAAAGATCGGACATCATACAAAGCTGGCATTGAGGTCTCCGCGCAAAACAGACTTCTCGACCGTGAAAAATCAACAGGTGAGACAGGAGAGTCCAGCTATCTCGGGGAAATAACTGTATGAGGTCTTTTTCCACTTTCTCTGGGTTTGCCTCACGCGTCAAAGCAAGAAGATTTGATATACGTTTCACATGAGTATCTACAACCACTCCTTCATTGATACCGAAGGCATTCCCCAAAATAACATTAGCTGTTTTTCTTCCAACTCCAGGCAAAGCTGTAAGTTCCTCCATAGTTCGGGGCACGTTACCACCATGCTTCTCCACAATGCCCTTAGCAAAACCAATAATATTTTTTGCTTTATTCCGGAAGAAGCCAGTCGAATGGATTAAGGTTTCAACATCTTTCTGACTAGCGCTCGCAAGATCATTCGGACTTGGGTAACCCAGGAATAACTTGGGAGTAACCATGTTTACACGCTCATCTGTAGTCTGCGCCGAGAGAATTGTAGCAACACCTAGCTGAAAAGGCCCCTCATGCTCCAAGGCACAATGTGCGTCTGGGTACTCTTGGAGAAGCAGGTCAAAAATTTGGAGTGACCTCTCACGTACAGATTTCTTTGATTCTCTAGGCAACAGCTGACTCCTAAGGAATGGTCACCCTAATGCTAAAGTAAATCGGTAGATCCTTCCCTCTCTGATGAAAACTTTGACATCAACATTTTCTTGCTTAGCCATTTATTCGAGATTAACAATATCGTCAGAACAACACACCACTGGATAAGAACCGTACCGATGTTCAGCGGCGAAAAAAGAGTCCAGGTTTCCCGGAAAGATTCACCCTGGACCTGGTATAACCACCAAATCATCAGGACGACAGATTCCACCATCACCAACCTAATCGCCCAATCCCACCAAGCCCCGATGTATATGTCTGAATCGCCAGTATTGATATATCGCTCCCTCCACTCCTTTATCCCGTACTTCAAGACTGCAAAAGCAAAGAAAAATCCTGACAACATCAGACCAACTCCCCAAACCCAATCTTGATTAGCAAAAAAAGGACCAGCTCCAGGTGTATCTGTCCAATTCAAAGCACTGGGAACACCGAAAAGAAAGCCAGCCACACCTACCAAAGCTATGGCACGGGAACGACTCATACCCAGATCAATCAATATCCTACTCGGCAATTCAATCAAAGCCACTAAGGAAGTCCACGCAGCAAACAGCAAAGCCATAAAAAATAGAGCCATAAAAAACTGACCACCAGGAATCAGAGAAAACAACTGCGGAACCCAAATGAAAGTCAGACCTTCATTGCCTGCACCCACTATCTGTGCAGAAGCATCTGGCATCACCGAGAAAACGGTGCCCAAAACCATGATCCCAGCAAGTAGCGAAATTGCGTTGTTCCCAAAGCCGATCACAAAAGCATTCAGGGCTGTGTCTTCCCTGCTTCTCATGTAGACAGCATAGGTCAGGACCAGCCCCCAACCAGCCCCAGTGTCCCAGGCATTTTGTGTCAGTGCTTCTAACCAAATTCTTGCATCAGTGAGCTCGGAAAGCTTGGGGGTAAAAAGAAAAGCTATTCCCTCCATAGCACCAGGTAGCGTCACCGCTCGAATTGCCAGGATCACTATCAATATGATTAGACCCGGAATCAGTATCTTGGTCGCTCTTTCTATGCCTTTGACTCCCTTGGAAACAACAAAAATTGCCATTCCCATAGCAATGGCATGAGTCACAAGAGCCCATGGTGTACCTGCAAAATTTTCCCAGAAAGCTTCAGGTATGACGGTGGGAATCTCTCCCTGCAGACTCGCCAAGAAAAACCTCAAAGTCCAACCCATGACTACACTGTAGTAGCACATTATAGCCGCTGCTACAAACGCTATCCAACTACCCATCCATGTAAACTTAACACCGACTGTTTTCATGAACGCTCCGATAGCCCCCGAGCGTGTTGCCTTGCCCATCCCGAATTCTAGAATCAATAACGGGACGGACCAGAGCATTAGAAAAACCAACCATGCTACCAAAAAAGACCCACCCCCGTTGGAAGCCGCTACTCGAGGAAATCTCCATATATTACCCGTGCCCACTGCCATCCCTAGCATCGCTAAAAGCATTCCCCAACGGGAGCTGAAAACTTCAATTTTCGGTGCCAACACAACCTCCAGATTTTATGTGCAAGAGCCACCCCAAACTCATCTACAAGTTCGGCTCATTCGAATACCACCAGGTTATTTAAGATTTGGACAAACGATCGGAGACCCACTGACACACCTTTTCTATAGCTATTCTTTCTTGGTTTAATGAATCCCGATCACGAATAGTTACAGTACCGTCCTCTATAGTCAGTTTATCTATAGTAACGCACCAGGGTGTCCCTGCCTCATCTTGCCTCCTATACCGTCGACCTATTGATCCTGCCATATCATAAAAGGAAGGTATGGAAGCACGCCTCAAATCCTCATACAAACCATCAGCAAGTTCTGGCAGTCCCTCCTTCTTCATCAAAGGGAAAACCGCCACCTTAGTCGGCGCTATCCTAGGATCAAGGCTGAGGAATACTCTCTCCTTTCCATCAATATTTTCTTCGGTATATGCATCCAACAAAGCTATTAGAACCGTTCTTTCCACACCTACAGCAGTCTCGACAACATACGGAACAAACCTTTTATTGTTTGCCGAATCAATGTATTCCAATCTTTTCCCAGAGTGATCCTGATGACGTTTCAAATCGAAGTCTGTTCGACTGTGGACGCCCTCAAACTCCTGCCATCCAAATGGGAACTCATACTCTATATCCACAGCTTTCTTAGCATAATGAGCCAACTCGTCAGGACCATGCTCGTGAACTCGCAATTTCTCTTCTGATATACCCAAAGAATAGCTCCATTCCAGCCTGGCATTCATCCAGTATTCGAACCATTCTTCATCTGTGCCAGGTTCCACAAAAAACTGCATCTCCATTTGTTCGAATTCACGAGTCCGAAAAATGAAATTTCCTGGTGTGATTTCATTACGGAAGGCCTTGCCAACCTGAGCAATTCCAAAGGGTACCTTTTGACGAGAAGAATTCTGAACATTTATGAAGTTAACATAAGCGCCTTGAGCAGTTTCAGGTCTAAGAAAGGTAGTCGAAGCTGCGTCTTCTACAGGTCCCATAAAGGTTTTAAACATCAAATTGAACATCCTCGGATCTCCGAATACATCCCGTTGCCCGCAGGTGGGACACTGCCCTTCATCAACACCAGGCGTATCCGCCCTAAAGCGACGATGACAGTTGGAGCATTCCACCAAAGGATCTGTGAAACCATCTAAATGTCCTGAAGCTTCCCAGACTTTAGGATTCATGAGGATAGATGAATCCAGCCCCTCAATATCACCCCTGCGATGCACCATAGTACTCCACCACTGTTCTTTGACATTTCGTTTCAATTCATTACCAAGAGGTCCGAAATCCCAAACTGAACCAGCCCCCCCATAAATTTCGGACGATTGAAACACAAAACCTCTCCGCTTAGCTAGAGAAGTAATCTTGCCCATCAAGTTAGAATCATTCATAAATATTCGACTGTATTATTTTGATCAGTAAGATCCTCAGAATCCGCTAAACTAGGCACCTAACAGCACCTCAACAACTTTAAACCTATTGTCAGTTTCATCTTGTTGTCCTACTCCAATGATTCTCCCAGATATTTTCCAGGAAAATCAACCTCCAATAGAATCCAAACTGCTAGTATATCTTACAAATTTAAGATATACTAGCCACCAATAAACTTATTCTGCCAAGTGAAGGTAGCACATCGAACAGCCAACCCTAGAATGACTCAATTTCCAAACAACTCAGAAAAGACATTCAAGACACTTTGTGAAAGATCTGACAAGTATTCACAACGCGTTGCATTAACCTTCAAAGATCAGGCCATTACCTATGAGGAACTAAACCAAAGATCCGACAAAGTAGCTACAGAACTATTAACAATACTCGGGACTAGTGACCTTAACGAATCGCGAGTCGCTTTTCTGATGGAGGCTGGGCTAGATTACGTAGTTGTTCAATGGGGAATTTGGAAAGCTGGAGGAGTTGTTGTTCCTTTAGCTAAATCCCATCCACCACCCGAGTTACATCACACGCTACAAGATTCAGATCCCATCCTTGTTATCGTCAGTTCCAAGTTGAAGAGAAGCATTCAACAAGCCGACTTTGAAACAACCAGGGTGATTGATGCGTCCCAACTACTGGATGCAGATCCCAATCCGAATTCAGCAAATCTACAATTACCTTCGCTGAAGCCAGAAAGGCGGGCTATGATGATTTACACAAGTGGAACCACGGGTAAACCTAAAGGTGCTGTGCTCACTCATTCCATCCTTTCGGCACAGATTACTTCCTTGGTAGAAGCATGGGAATGGAGCGAGGATGATCGTATTATGCTAGTTTTGCCGCTCCATCATATACATGGAATCGTGAATGTTCTGTGCTGTGCATTATGGAAAGGTGCATCATGTCATATCTCTTCACATTTCGATCCAATAGATACCTGGAATCACCTATCGGGAGGAGAACTCACATTATTTATGGCTGTTCCCACTATTTATATGCTGTTGATAAAAACCTGGGAAGCAGCTAGTGAAAGTGATCGTTCACGCTGGAGCCGGGGTGCTAGCAATCTTAGGCTAATGGTTTCAGGATCGGCGGCCCTTCCGAAAACGTCCCTAGAAAAGTGGGAACAAATAACTGGCCAGGTCCTTTTAGAACGTTACGGTATGACTGAAGTTGGAATGGCCCTGTCAAACCCACTACATGGCAAGCGTCGACCTGGCTACGTCGGAAGCCCACTTCCTGGAGTCAAAGTCAGAAGAGTGGATGAAAACGGCGTGGAACTGGGAGATTCGGAACAAGAAGGAGAATTGGAAGTCTCAGGTCCAAATGTATTTCTCGAATATTGGAGGAATCCGGAGATGACAGAAGACAGCTTCAAGAATAACTGGTTCCGAACGGGGGATATGGCTGTCGTAGATGGAGGAAGCTACCGCCTTCTAGGTCGAACGTCGGTAGATATAATTAAAACAGGGGGTTTCAAGGTGTCGGCCCTCGAAATAGAAGAGGTCATCCGTCAACACTCAGCAGTGACTGATTGCGCAGTGGTAGGCATTCCTAATGAAGATTGGGGTGAATTAGTCGCTGTTGCCATTGTTAAAGAACCATATGGTGAATTTGACCTCGAAGACTTCATTGGTTGGACCAAAAACTACCTAGCACCCTATAAGACACCACGTGAACTTAAGCTTGTAAGTGAATTACCTCGAAATGCGATGGGGAAAGTTCAAAAAGAACAAGTTAAGCTATTATTCTCAAACTCTTTGCAAACATAATACCCCAACAGTCTCCCTGAGATTAATTAGCTAAAAATGCCAAGGTATTACTTCCTGCTTTTAGAATATAGGACCATTTCGAAACAACCACGAAAAGAATCCGATAATGGATAACAAAATCAGTATAGCTATCCATCCTCCCTTTGCTCCATTATTCATAGATGCCATTTATACTATTCCCCGACGTGCCCCGCAATAGTGAACAAGCTACTTTGATGACTCACAGGTTTTATCTGATTAGCTTAGAAAGAATAGTGTAATTTGGAATACTGACCGATCTTACTATCCTAGATGAAGGTTCTGTTCTTTCAGAATTGACTTTAACAGTTGAGTCATAACAACAATGAATTTAATATTCGAAAATATCCAAGAATTCTGGATTGTGTACTTATTCTTGCTCATGTACACATTGCTCATGGCCCACCACGCCTACGGTGGCCACAAACAAACCCGGAAAATCTCGGACTACTACATAGGAGGAAGGAAAATGGGTGGCCTCATATTAGGGCTATCCTTTTTTGCCACCTATTCCAGCACAAATAGCTTTGTAGGATTTTCTGGACAAGCTTATAACTGGGGAACACCTTGGTTTTTACTAGTTCCTTTTCTGGTAGGATTTTCCCTCTTTTCGTGGATGGTGGTAGCCCCAAGACTGAGATCGTTCACTCAGCTACTAGATTCTCTGACTATACCAGACTTCATAGGGTTCCGTTTTGAAAGTAAAACGGCGCGTATTATGGCTTCATTTATTGTAATTTTTGCAAGCTTATTCTACATGACTGCTGTTTTCAAGGGAATTGGAAATCTATTAGAAACATTCATGGATATCCCCTACAAACTTGCCATCATTGTCATATTCTTTATCGTCGTAGCCTACACAGCAACAGGTGGATTTATTTCAGTGGTCAAAACCGATGCTGTCCAAGGCATCATCATGTCTATCGCCGCTGTCCTGCTTTTTATTGGAACAGTCAATGCTGCTGGAGGATTGGGGTCCTTCATGGAAGTTAGTGAGACAAGTACCACTTCACATCTATTCACTTGGAATGGTGGGGTAGCCCTGCCCACACTGTTCGGTGTCCTAGTCTCAGCCACGATAAAAATGGCGGTAGAACCTAGACAATTAGCTAGATTCTACGCACTAGACGGGACGAGTGATGCCCGCAAAGGTATGATGGTCAGCACACTTGCCTTCACCTCAGTCTATCTTCTTTTAGTACCCATCGGGATCTTCGCCCATAAAGTAATAGGTGACAACCTGACAGATACTGACCTGGTGGTGCCAACTCTTCTAGTCACTGAGGGTGTCTTTTTCCCAGTCGTTTCTTCATTTCTTTTGGTTGCGATGGTAGCCGCCGCTATGTCATCTTTGGATAGTGTCCTACTAGTTATGGCGTCAACAGCAGAACGAGACATACGTGGGTTATTGTGGCCTACAGACAGTGACAAGAAAACACTAAAGGCCACTAAGCTTTACGTGGTAATTTTCGCAGCTATCACAGCGGGCATTGCACTCAATCCTCCTGGAAGTATAGTTGGTTTAACAGCATTGTCTGGGAGCATGTATGCCGCCTGCTTCCTTCCTTCCATTGTCTTCGGTCTGTACTGGAATCGTGGTAACAGTAGTTCTGTAATCGGATCCTTTCTAATCGGATTACTCGTCTTATCCTTTTGGCCATGGTCAGAATACCTTCACCAAGTATTTCCTGCTGTCATCGGTTCATCATTAGTGTACCTTTTGGTTGCTTCTTTAAGCGCAAAAATAGAAACAGAACGTATCACACAACTCTTCGAAGTTAAGTGATGATTTGATCAAGAACTAAACAAATCGGAATTGATTATGTGTGCTTTAGATCGCAGAAAATTTGTCAAGAAAACCGCGTTAGGGACGGCAGGGTCCACTGTTCTTGGTTCCTGTTCTACAGAGGAATCCTCGGTAGAGCAAAATTCAGCTGTCTCTGGACCAGAAGTTAATTGGCGAATCACCACCAGTTTTCCGCCTAGTGTGGACATGCTATCGGGTGCTGCTGATATGCTGGCACACAGAGTCGGACAAATGACAAACGGAAAATTCAGGATAAGGGTGTTCGCAGCTGGCGAAATTGTGCCCGCTCTCCAAGTTATGGATGCAGTCCAGTCTGGAACTGTACAAGCAGGACACACTAGTGACTATTACTATATAGGAAAAAACTCTGCACTAGCTTTCGGAACATCCATCCCGTTCGGATTTAATTCACGTCAACAGACTGCCTGGTTAACGCAGGGTGGTGGACAAAATTTGCTACGAGAGGTTCATTCAGATTTTGGGATAATGCATTTTCACTTTGTAAATACTGGTGCTCAATTCGGAGGCTGGTTCAGGGAACCTATAGGATCACTCAACGATCTCAGAGGTCTAAGAATGCGAATTCCTGGGTTAGCAGGAGAAATCATGTCTCGCCTAGGAGTCACCGTACAAGTGTTGGGAGCTGCGGACATTTACCCAGCATTAGAGCGAGGGGCAATAGATGCAACTGAATGGGTAGGACCCTATGACGATGAGAAGCTTGGATTCCATGAAATCGCCAAGAACTACTACATTCCAGGATGGTGGGAACCTGGACCATCAACCGCGTTTCAAGTAAATCGCACAGCCTGGGATGAGCTTCCAGTACAATATCGAGAAATTCTTGCCTCTGCTCTAAGTGAGGTCAATCTCGTTACACTAGCTCGATACGATGGAGAAAATCCCAGAGTCCTCAAACGTCTCGTCGAAGACCATGGTGTAAAAGTCCGAGAGTTTCCCAATGATGTATTAGAAGAAGCCTGGAAAGAAAGTAACTCATATCTGTTGGAACAAAGTTCTGCGAACCCTGATTTTCGAAAAATTTACGAATCGTGGAATGCTTTCAGAAAAGAAAGCTTCCCTTATTTTGCTGGCAATGAATCGGTGTATGGACAATTTGCTTTCCCCAAAACTTAGACTCAAAGTCTCAATCTATTTTGGGTCAGACTTAGGAAGATGAAATCCTAGTCGCTCGAGGTCGCGCTTCTTCCTGCGCCAATTAGGTAGAACCTTAACCCACAAGTCGAGATAAATCCTTTCCCCTATGAAATGCTCTATTTTCCTCCTAGAAAGCTCCCCTAACTTTTTTACACTACGGCCTCTCTTCCCCAAAATTATCATTTTCTGTGATTCTTTTTCGACGAAAAGATTCGCTTTAACATATACAGGATCCTGGCCTTCCCTATACTCCTCTATCGACACATATACGGCATAAGGCACTTCTTGGCTGTATTGTTCGAAAATAGTCTCGCGAATGAACTCTGCTGCGAAAAAACGCACTGGTGCTGATCCAATCTCATCTTCTGGATAAAGGAAAGGTGATTCTGGAAGTGCTAACTCGATCTGACTCCACACTTCCTCTAAGCCATGACCACGTAATGCTGATACACCGAAAGGAGTGCAATTCAACTCCGAAACGGCCCATTCAGTCAACTGCGAAATCTTTTTAGGGGAGGCGAGGTCAATCTTATTTATGATGACTTCTATTGGTGACTCAGATAACGACAAATTCTCTATCAAAGTGATCTTCTCACTCTTATTGGGCGGGTTATTCCCGTCCACCGTCAGCAGAACTATGTCAGCATCCTTAATAGCTTCCTGACTTTCTTTGACCATAGACTCATGAAGCAAATTATCTGCTTGGAGTAGTCCTGGGGTGTCTATAAAGACTGCCTGCGTTTGGTCGGACGTCCGAATACCCAGGATCCTCTTCCAAGTTGTCTGAGCTTTAGGGGTTACTATGCAAAGAGTCTGATCCATAAAACTATTCAACAAAGTAGACTTGCCAGCATTGGGTAGACCTACGAGAGCCACATAACCTGCCCGGGGCATTATCGATCGCTCTCTTTGAACTGATCCACCATAAACATTTCTCCAAAAAAAATTGTATAACTAAACACTTACCCGAAGTAATGATTCTGAATAGCAAAGCGAACAGAGCAAAATTGCTAGTCCTATAAAATAGCAGGGTACACTAAAAAGGCCCACTGTCCCTATCCGAGTCAGCAGGCCTTATAAAATGTGCTGGCGACGACGTACTCTCCCACCGGATCTCCCCAGCAGTACCATCCGCGCGGCAGGGCTTAACGGTCGTGTTCGAGATGGGAACGAGTGTATCCCCTGCGCTAAGGCCACCAGCAACAATCAACTTGAGTAGAGAGAAAAGAAGCAAACCTCAGAAAAATGAGTGTCTCATTGTATAATCCAAGGGTGCCAGAAGATCTAAAAAGATGAATCTGGGGAACTGGTCAAGCCTCACGGGCTATTAGTACGGCTCGGCTACATGTGTCGCCACACTTCCACCTGCCGCCTATCAACGTGCTAGTCTCGCACGGCCCTTCTGAGAACTTATGTTCTGGGAGTGTTAATCTTGGAGGAGGCTTCCCACTTAGATGCTTTCAGCGGTTATCCTTTCCTGACGTCGCTACCCGGCAATGCCCCTGGCGGAACAACCGGTACACGAGGGGTCAGTCCATCCCGGTCCTCTCGTACTAGGGACAGCTCTCCTCAACACTCCTACGCCCATGACGGATACAGACCGAACTGTCTCACGACGTTCTAAACCCAGCTCATGTACCACTTTAACGGGCGAACAGCCCGACCCTTGGGACCTTCTCCAGCCCCAGGA
>TARA_B100000686_G_scaffold355348_1_pt1 | contig 45806 bp, 42 predicted proteins | sample TARA_B100000686 | Tara Oceans TARA_B100000686 (sample SAMEA2622733) | marine metagenome | biome: marine biome (ENVO:00000447); feature: marine epipelagic mixed layer (ENVO:xxxxxxxxx); material: "saline water (ENVO:00002010), including plankton (ENVO:xxxxxxxx)" | depth 150 m
TAATGTTGTTTTCCAGCCAGCTAAAAAAGGTGCTGTCTAAAATTAGGCCATGTTTGATAACTTCGGCTAGACCCGCAGAAAACTCCCTTGTCGGAAGTGTTTTAAGGGTATTTGTATCGGCAAGTACGCAGCTTGGCTGATGGAATGCGCCTATCATATTTTTTGCTTTGGGGTGATTAACAGCCGTTTTCCCTCCCACGGAGGAGTCCACCTGTGCTAGTAGTGTGGTCGGTATCTGCGCAAATTTTATGCCACGCTGATAAGATGCTGCGGCAAAGCCTGTAAGGTCTCCTATCACTCCTCCTCCAAGAGCGACGAGGTAGGCGTCACGGTGAAACCCTTGTTCAACCAATTTGTCGAGTATCTTTGCCAAAGAAGCAAGGGTTTTTTCTGACTCTCCATCTGGCAGTACAAGGCTATGTTGTTGTTTTGCAGATAGCGCATCTTCAAAAGCATTCAAATAAAGGGGCGCGACAACCTCATTTGTGACTATTAATACCTGAGTTGCAGGTATTGAGTGGCGTAGTAATTCTTGATCACCTATAAGCCCAGGGCCAATATGAATTGGGTAGCTTCTTTCGCCTAATGCAACTTGAATTGTATCCATCTTAGATATGTTCCCGGGGGCATTATTATTTCAATGGTTTTACGGTTTGTTCTAAAAGCTTTTTCTTTATCTCATTTACAACTACAGCTAGTCGTTTTTTTTCCGTATTTACAGAAAAATGTGCAACTTGCTCATATAGCGGTCCACGAGATGCCATCAGGCGAGTCAGGACAGCTTCAGGGTTTTTACCTACAAGAAGTGGGCGTGTTTTCGATTTTTGGGTGCGTAAAAGCTGCTGCTTCACACTAGTCTCTAGGTATACAACTATGCCATTAGTGTTTAGCAGTTGCCGATTCTTAGCATCCAATATGGAACCACCACCGGTAGCGAGGACTAAGTTTTCCATTTGAGTGAGATTGGAAATTATAGCTTTCTCGCGTTCTCGAAATAAGCTTTCACCTTCCTTTTCAAAAATAAATCTAATGTCTACGCCTGTGCATTTTTCAATTTCTTCATCGCTATCAATAAAGTCCATGCCTAGTTCGCGCGCGAGCTGGCGGCCGACAGAAGTTTTTCCGGAACCCATTGCTCCCACAAGAAATACGTTGTGAGCCTTAGTCATTGAAGTGCCTTAAATCGATTCCGATGTCTGAGTCTAGTCTACATAATATAAAAGGCTACCCTAATAATAGAGCTTATTATCTAAATTCTAGCTAGAATATGGCTACAGGGTAGTAAAATACTCCTTTAAAGATGGGCGCTTACAGTAAAATTTTATTGAGTTTCGGGACCTTTATGGTCACCACATGCCTTTGCATTGGTGCTTTGCTTTCGGGCGGGTATTTTTATGTAGCCCCTAGTTTGCCCCAAGCCAATGAGCTGCGAGACGTTCGCCCACAAACTCCCCTATCAGTCTATAGTCGAGATGGCCGTTTGATTAGCCAGTTTGGCGCGAAACGTTCACCGCTTCAGTATGAGGATATTCCACAGGTAATGGTGCAGGCAGTGCTTGCCGCAGAGGATGATCGATTTTTTGAGCATCCAGGTATCGATTATCAGGGCATACTTCGAGCAATGACATATTTTGTTCTTAGCGCAGGTGATAGTAGGCAAGGTGGTAGTACCATCACACAGCAGATTGCTCGTCAAAGGCACCTCACACGTGATAGAACCTTGGTACGAAAGTTTAAGGAATGGGTTCTAGCATTACGAATAGAAAGGGAATTTAGCAAAAAAGAGATTCTTGAAATTTACCTTAACACCACATTTCTTGGACAAAACTCTTATGGTGTTGCGGCAGCGGCTCAATCTTATTTTGGTAAACCGCTAGATGAAATTACACTATCGGAAGCCGCTATTCTTGCGGGTATACCTGCGGCACCTTCCCTCTATAACCCTGTAAGGAATGCGGATGTAGCTGCACAAAGGCGCAACTATGTTTTAGGGCGAATGCAAGAGCTTAACTTTATTACGCAGGCTGAATATCAGGCAGCTTTGGGTGTTCTGGTAGAAAGTCGTTTGTATGACCGCGCACAAGAGCTTGATGCTCCTTATGTTGCTGCTAGAGCTTACAGAGAGGCAATAAGAAGATTCGGTGAAGAAGCTGCCACAGATTCTGGACTCAAAATCAAAACTACAATTGATTCACGCTTACAAAGGGCCTCTAACATGGCGCTTAATAAGGCGTTGATAGGGTATGACAAGCGTCATGGATATAGGGGTCCTTTATTCAATGATGACTGGCTTGAATCAGATTGGGATGAGTTGCTTACAGAAAAAATCAAGGAGTTTCCCTCCGCTCCTGGCTTTTTCCCAGGGTTGGTAGTCAGTGTTGATGAAATAGTGACCGTAGAACAGCAATTAGCAGTATTGTCGGCAGGGGAACATATTGATACTGAACTTATGATTAATGCGGTAGAGGAGACCCCTAACGAAGCGGAAGATTTAACCTCAATTTTTGAGGCAAAAGTCTACTTTACTGATCGTGGAACAATACCTTTAGATATTAATGCGGTTGCATGGGCGTCTCCTTATATTAATCAGAATCGAAAAGGCGCATCTCCTAAGACGGTAGCTGATGTTCTAAAAGCTGGTGATGTCGCGTTATTTGAAATATCAGAGACTGGTGATATACGCCTTGCGCAGGTTCCTGATGTTCAGGGTGCACTGATTTCTATAGATCCACAGGATGGCGCTATTACAGCACTCACTGGTGGTTTTAACTTTTATGACGAGAAAAAAAATGGCAAATTCAATCGTGCCATGGACGCAGACCGCCAACCTGGGTCTGCTTTTAAGCCTTTCATTTATTCCGCTGCTCTTGAACGTGGATTTACGGCAGCAAGTATCATTAATGATGCGCCGATTGTGGAGCAAAGTTCTGAGCTAGAAACATTTTGGCGTCCTGAGAACTATTCAGGTGAGATTAATGGTCCAACTCGTTTAAGGGAAGCGCTTATCAAATCCTTGAATTTGGTATCAATCAGGATACTCAGAAGTCCTGATCTAGTAACAGGGATTTCCCATACAGTTGAGCATTTAAAGGGTTTTGGTTTTGATCAAACAGCGTTGCCGAGAAACAACACACTAGCTTTAGGTTCAGGTGGTGTCGCACCGCTTGATATAGTCCAAGGCTATGCAACTTTTGCTAACGGTGGTTACAGTGTTGCTCCCTATATAATTGAAACAATAGAAGATGAAAATGGACAGGTGCTTTATAGAGCAAACCCTGATTTAGCGTGCTCGAACTGCGCTAATAGCGAAGATATGGACCCTCTACTGATTGAGACATCTTCTGACCTTTATTCTAGTGAAAACCATACGGAAAGAACTATCTCCGCACAAAACGCTTATCTTATAAATGACATGTTGCAGGATAATGTCCGTCGCGGAACCGGAAGACGTGCCTATCGTGAGCTTGGTCGGACTGATCTAAGTGGTAAGACTGGGACAACTAATGATTCTAGCGATGTTTGGTTTGCAGGGTATAACGGTGACATTGTAACAGCGGCTTGGATTGGGTTTGATCAGGTTAAACCATTAGGAACACGTGAAACAGGTGCATCAACAGCGCTCCCAATGTGGATCGATTTTATGCGAGAAGCTCTTGATGAATCTCGTTTAAACACGATGCTTCGGCCAACAGGAATTATTGATGTGCGTATAAACCCAAAGACAGGGCTTGTTGCTGATACTACCGAAAATAGTATATTTGAAAAATTCAGAATAGGCTTTGCACCGCAGTCTGAATCAGATAGGGCTAATCTTTCCGACCGTACGATTGTAAAAACTTATTCTGATGCAATTCATGAAAACTTAACGAAACCAGAGCCTATATTCTAAGTATCTGGCCGGATAAAATTCCGGCTAATTGGGGAATATCACTATGTCTAAGCTAGGGCTTAGCATTATCGAATTACGTGAAAGATTAGCGCAGGAAGCAGCTAGACTCGTTAACGAACATGGCATACAAGACTATGGTTTAGCTAAGCGTAAGGCAGCGCGTCGATTTGGAATTCGAGAAGCGGGGGCACTTCCAAGCAATGCTGAAATTGAAGATTGTGTAAGGGAGTGGCATAGAATTTTTGAACCGGATGAGCATAAAAAATATTTGGCCGAGCTAAGGAGACTAGCGATTAAGGTGATGACGCTCCTTCCAGATTTTGAGACAAGATTGGCAGGTTCTGTATTAACTGGAGTTATTACCGCAAACTCATTTATCGAGCTTCACTTGTTTTCTGATGCTCCAGAAAACGTTGCCATGAAACTAGAAGAGCATGGTATTGCCTATCGCAATTGCCAACGTCGCTACCGTTATGACAGCCGATGTACTTCGTTAATTCCAGGGTTTCGATTTACCTATCGAGGCGAACGTATCGATGCCCTAGTTTTCCCTGAGAAAGGTTTGCGTCAAGCTCCTATGAGCCCCATTGACCAACGCCCAATACGTCGAGCACATGCAGGTAAGATACTTAAACTTTTAAGTAGTCAGGCAGAACATGAACTGGCCCAGAAAGCTAACGATTAGTGATGGGTATATAGTTTCGTTCGGCTGGGCCTATATAGCGCTGGCGTGGTCTGCCAATGCGTGTTTCTGGGTCTCTCACCATTTCACGCCATTGAGCGACCCATCCAACCGTTCGGGCAATAGCAAACATCACTGTAAACATGGATTTTGGTATGCCCAAAGCTTGGTAGATGATGCCTGAATAGAAATCAACATTTGGATAAAGGTTCTTTTCAATGAAATAAGAATCTTTTAATGCGATTTGCTCGAGTTCCAATGCCAGCTCAAATAATGGTGTGTCTTGTTCACGGCCTAGCTTCTCAAGTACGCGATGACACATTTTTCGAATTATTGTTGCTCTTGGGTCATGATTCTTATAGACACGATGCCCAAAACCCATTAATCGAAAGGGGTCATTTTTATCTTTTGCCTTAGCAACATATTGCGTAATATTTTCCGAACTACCAACTTCCTCAAGCATATTGATCACGGCCTCATTCGCACCACCATGGGCAGGACCCCAGAGTGCTGAGATGCCAGCAGAAATAGCAGAGTACGGGTTTGTGCCGGAGCTTCCAGCCAACCTTACAGTTGAAGTGCTGCAATTTTGTTCATGGTCAGCATGCAGTATGAATAAAAGGTTTAGTGCTTCTGCGGCTATCGGATCAACCTCATAGGATCCTGTTGGCACAGAAAAAAGCATATGCAGCAAATTGCTACAGTAATCTAATTCATTTTTAGGGTAAACGAAGGGTTGTTTAAGCGAGTGTTTAAAAGCAGCAGCTGCAATCGTTGGTATTTTTGCAATGATACGATGAGCAAATACATCTCTATGGGCTGCATCTTGAATATCTGTTGAGTCATGGTAGAACGCTGACATACAAGCAACGATTCCAGATACCATAGCCATTGGATGAGCATCATGATCAAAGCCATTAAAGAATCGAAGAAATGATTCATTTAACATGGTGTGGTTACGGATGGACTGATCGAATCCTGTTAATTCTTCTTGTGTAGGAAGTTCTCCATACATGAGCAAATATGCAACCTCGATATATGTCGAGTGTGCTGCTAATTGTTCAATTGGATAGCCCCGATACATGAGCACACCCTGCTCACCATCAATATAAGTAATGGTGCTAGAACAGCAGGCTGTTGCACCGAAGCCAGGGTCATAAGTGAATACACCTTGTTCCCGATATAACGCGGTTATATCAACAACACTTGGACCTAATACAGCGTCTTTGCGTTCTAGTCCGAGATCTTTCCCAGACTCTTGATTGGTTATTTTGAAAGTCTTCTCGTTCATACGTACAAAGTGACTCCCTTGTAATTTTTATTAAGCTGGCTTTTATCGGAATCATATCCAAAGCCACAACACGTATTGTTAAAACCGACTAGGGGCTTAGGCGGCAACAAAGAGGCTTATTATAGCAGTGCAGAGATAGCTCTGCGTTACCTAACGTTAACTTGGCTCTTATATGTATGCCTAAGTCGACTCAGTTTCTGATGAACGCCCATAACGTTGACGAAACTTATCAACTCGCCCACCACTATCGACAATCTTATGTTTTCCAGTGTAAAAAGGATGTGAGGCAGACGAGATTTCAACTGGATAATAAGGATAAGTTTTTCCATCTTCCCATTCTTTTGTTTCAGTTGTCTCCAACGTTGATCGTATTAGGAAGTACTTATCGATACCAGTGTCATGGAAAAGAACCTCGCGGTATTCAGGATGTATTTCGGGCTTCATATACGAATCTTCACTTAATGGGCGCGTGAGCATACTTCTCTCGCAGGCTCAAAACAAGCCATGATCCTAGCTTTTAATTAAGTTAAGCTTAATTTAGCAAATAAAAACCAAGTTTGACTAGAAATTATTTATCCACAAATACTGTGGATAACTTTGTGGAAGACTTGCTAAATTATGCTGCAAGCCCGTGTTACTAATGCTGTTTTTTACAAATTGACCAAAAAATGAACACATAAAAGATATCTATATAAAACATATGGTTACAAGCTAAAAAAGATTTTTTGCCCGAGAATTGCGCTGCAACATCCTTGATTGACTGAGACTAGTTGCTCGTTGTGCATAAAAAGACGCTTTAATATCTCATTACCATTAGCCATAGCTGGCGTTTGTAGATAGTAATCTTTGAATTTTAGCCAAAGCCTTTGCTCTATGACTGAGACGATTTTTCATTTCCGGTGGGAGCTCAGCCGCTGTGCACTTAAGCTTTGGAATCAGAAAGACTGGATCATACCCAAAGCCATATTCTCCTCTCGGTTCCTCAGTGATAACCCCAGACCAAGTGCCAATGCCAATTAATGGGGCTGGATCAGTTGGACTTTTTATTGCTATAACAACACAGTAAAAATGTGCTCCCCGGCGTGCTTTAGTTACATTTTCAAGCTCATTCAGCAACTTACAAACATTATCATTATCATTTGAACTATCCCCCGCAAAGCGTGCTGATCTAATACCAGGTTGTCCTAACAGTGCGTCGACAACTAATCCAGAATCGTCAGCGATTGCAGGCTGCCCAGTTTGTAAAGCAACATGCCTTGCTTTCTGAAGAGCGTTTTCTAAAAAAGTTGAACCAGTTTCTTCTACCGGATCTATATTGAAATCGCTTTGCGGTACTATTTTTAGACCAGATGGTGACAAGAGCTCCTCCACCTCTTTCAGCTTGCCAGGATTACCGCTTGCAAAAACCCAACTATTCACCATTATATTTTTTGGCCGATCGCTATATCTTGTTTTTCGACGAGCTCATCTATTCCTTTTGCCGCTAGATCTAGCAGTCGATCAAATTCACTTCTCTGGAATGCATGTCCTTCGGCGGTTCCCTGGACTTCGATGAACCCACCAGCTTCGTTCATGACTATGTTCATGTCGGTTTCGGCCTCGGAATCTTCATCATAGTCTAAATCAAGAACTGGTTGACCTTTATATATTCCAACAGATATCGCCGCTACTTTACCGTGTATAGGGTTATGCGCCAGTTGTCCCTCGTTAAGGAGCTTTTTAACTGAAAGAGCTAATGCAATATATCCTCCTGTTATCGAGGCTGTACGCGTACCACCATCAGCTTGTAATACATCGCAGTCAATTGTAATTGTTCGTTCTCCAAGAGCTACTCGATCTACTACGGCCCTTAAGCTTCGTCCTATTAGTCTCTGTATTTCAAGAGTTCGACCGTTTTGTTTGCCCCTTGCAGCCTCACGCTGATTCCTAGTATGGGTGGCGCGTGGAAGCATCCCATATTCGGCTGTTACCCATCCTTCACCTTTACCTTTCAGGAAGCGAGGCACTCGAGACTCTACAGTTGCAGTAGCCAAAACACGTGTATTTCCAAACTCAACTAATACAGAACCTTCTGCATAGGGTGAGTAGTTCTCAGTGAACTTAACAAGCCTCATTTCTTCCGCATTCCTTCCACTAGGGCGCATGATCAACTCCTAAGTCCAATTCAAATAAGCAATACAATCCCGCAATTGAAAACACTAAATATTAGATGTTTAATCGCTTATAAGATTTGATTCGCTTATATCTGCAATTATTATAGAGGCTCGTGCCAAATCTCATCTTATCTTAGACTTTGCAAGATATATTTGCTTCCATTTGACTCTGAAGTTAGTTCTTAGAGAAAAATTTAGGTGTAAAGATGCCAAAAAGCATGACGGGATTTGCCAGATCTGAAGCAATAGTTGAGCCATTAAAAATAGTTTGGGAGCTCCGTAGTGTGAACCATCGATTTTTGGAGGTTTCAGTGCGACTTCCAGAAGATCTGCGCCGTTTTGAGCCAGACTGCCGAGCCCGAGTTAATTCGTTACTTAGTCGCGGAAGAATTGATTGCACCTTAAAGACAGCCTTGGCAGATGGATTTACTCAGAAAACAACACTAAATAATAAAATTCTGGGACAAGCAAACATTCTTCAAACGGAAGTACAAGAAATATTTCCAGATGCACACCCACTCACAGTGGGCGAGTTGCTACGTTGGCCAGGGGTATTGATAGAGACAAATCGTATGGACGCAACTCTAGAAAAAGCTGTTATAGAGTCATTAAATGATGCACTAAACTCACTTGTGATAGCCCGTAAAAGTGAGGGTGAGCGTTTAGTAGCGGCGCTCTTGGAGCGTTGTAATGGAATTTCAAAAATTATTGCGCACATACGGCCCCGTATTGCAGAGGTGGAGAAACATCAGTATGAAAAACTTTTGAAAAAAATTGACAAATTAAGTATTGACTTAAAACCAGAAAGATTAGAACAGGAAGCTGTTTTGCTTATACAACGTTTAGATATTTCAGAGGAAATAGACCGTCTTGAAGGCCATATACAGGAGCTGGAAGAGATGCTTTGTGTTGAAGAACCAATAGGCCGACGTCTTGATTTTCAAATTCAAGAATTGAATCGTGAAGCAAATACTTTAGCTTCTAAAGTGCAGGATGGTGACTTAACCCGTGATAGTGTTGATCTCAAGGTGTTGATTGAGCAAATGCGTGAGCAAGCGCAAAACCTGGAGTAGTAGAAGTGTCAGGGCATAAGCGAGGTAATCTAATTGTCGTCTCAGCACCGTCTGGTGCTGGCAAAACAACACTAGTTCATGAGCTAATCCGACGACGACCTTGGATCAGATTTTCGGTCTCATACACAACTAGGCGTCCAAGGCAGTCAGAGGTTCATGGTAAAGACTATTTCTTTGTTAAAGAGGAAGAGTTTGATGCAATGCTTTTAAAAGATGCTTTCCTTGAGTCAGCACGGGTTTTTGATCATTGGTATGGAACAAGCAGAGAGCATGTTGATTGTCTTTTGCAACAAGGCGAAACGGTTTTGCTTGAAATTGACTGGCAAGGTGCGAGTCAAGTTCGATCACGCACCGAAGATGCTATTGGGATATTTATTCTTCCACCGAGTCGTAAGGAATTGGAGAGTCGTCTCAGAGGCAGAGGTACAGATTCAGAAGCATCAATAAATAGACGATTGCAAGATGCAATCACAGATATGGTGCATTGGGATGCATTTGATTATGTTTTGATTAGCGAAGACTTGGAAACCTCGGTTAAAGAATTTGAGGCTATATTGGATGATCGAGACCCTACTAATCTAACTACTTCGCTGAACATTCGACGAAAAGCAGAAAATATTTTGAAATCTTGAGTTTTTTGTAGGTATTTTTGTAGGTATTTGATGCTTTTAATTGTTCCAATTGGTTTCTTTTGTGGCCAGCCTTAGGGCGATTGCAGTAAACTAAAACTAATAGACCGCATTTAAAGGAGGGCTCAACGTGGCCCGAATAACAGTAGAAGACTGCATTGGAAGTGTAGAGAACACTTTCCAGCTAGTACTCGTAGCTTCAAAGCGAGCCCGCCAGCTTGCGAATGGCGCTGAAGCGATGGTGCCTTGGGAGAATGATAAGCCAACAGTGGTAGCTTTGCGTGAGGTAGCCGAAGGCCATATAACTGAAAGCATACTTGACCAGCCAGATCAGTCCTTAGATGAATTGATTGATGCAGAGCAGGAAGCCGCTGACCTTTCAGCGGAACATCTGTCAAATCGTTCAGCAGCGCCTATCGGATAGCAGTAAATAAAAACATGCAGATCCGGGCAAGGCATAGAAATTAAACATGAATAATGCTGCTGCTCTTCGAGAAAGGCTTTCTGCAGTTTGGCGTGGGGATGAATTTAGGCGGCTGGTTTCAACTGTAGAAACTTATCTCCCTGAGGAAGACCTCGAGGGAATTGTTGATGCGTATGAGTTAAGCGCAAAAGCTCATGAAGGACAACAGCGTCTGAGTGGGCACCCTTACATTAGTCATCCAATAGCAGTTGCCAAAATTCTCGCTGATTTGCACCTTGATGCTGGGACGATTAAAGCAGCATTGCTACATGATGTTCTTGAAGATACTAATTACTCGCTTCAAGACATACAGACTAGGTTTGGTGATGATGTCGCAGCACTGGTAGACGGTGTCAGTAAGTTAGACAAGTTGAATTTTCATAGCGCAGCTGAAGCTCAGGCAGAAAGTTTTCGCAAAATGCTGCTAGCGATGATTAAGGATCTTAGAGTGATTCTCGTCAAGCTTGCTGATCGAATGCATAACATGCAAACGATTGATTCACTATCTCTGGACAGGCGTCGTCGCATAGCGAAGGAAACGCTTGAGATTTATGCGCCGATAGCAAATCGGCTTGGGATCTATGGTTTAAAAACAGAACTTGAAAATCTTGGCTTTAAGGCCTATGCCCCATTCCGATATAGAGTGTTAGATACCGCACTCCGCAAAGCAAGCGGAACCCAGCGCCAGTTTCTTCGAAAAATTGAGGCTAGACTCAAAAAGAGTATGAGCGCTCGAGAAATTAATGGCCGATTAGTAGCTCGAGAAAAACACCTTTATAGTATTTATTCAAAGATGAAACGTAAAAAAATTCATCTTTCAGAAATAGTAGATGTTTTTGGTGTAAGAATTGTTGTTCCCGATATTGACACTTGTTACCGAGTTCTTGGATTGGTTCATGAGCTTTATAAGCCTATGCCTGGTCGATTCAAGGATTTTATTTCTATTCCACGGGTAAATGGTTATCAGTCTCTACATACAACTTTGTTTGGTCCTAAGGGTATGCCGCTAGAGGTTCAGATTAGGACTGAGGAAATGGATCATGCAGCGGACAAAGGTGTGGCTTCTCATTGGCAATATAAGGCGGAGGATAAATATACCTATACCGCAGAAGCTAGGGCACGAGATTGGTTGCATGGTCTTATGGAGATGCAGCAGGCTGCGAATTCAGAAGAATTTTTAGAGACGGTAAAGGTAGACCTTTTTCCCGATAAAGTTTATGTGTTTACTCCTGGTGGGGAAATCCTTCGGTTGCCTCGTGGAGCGAGTACGGTTGATTTCGCTTATGCAGTGCATACTGATGTAGGTAATAGATGCGTAGCTGCCAAAATAGATAGACGACCCGTTCCTCTAAAGACGACGCTGAATAATGGTGAAACTGTTGAGATTGTTACTGCTCGGTCAGCAAAACCACAGGCTTATTGGGTTAATTTTGTCAGTACTGCGAAGGCCAGGAATGCAATAAGAAATTTTCTCAAGGGGCTCAAAAAGGATGAGGCTCAAGAATTAGGAAAACGTCTTTTGAGTCAGTCGTTAAGACCGTATTCCTTGAACCTAAGGCGTTTAGGTAAATCGCGAATTAATAGTTTGCTTAAAGAGCTACGAATGGCGGATATGGATGAAGTTTATGAGCAGCTTGGCCTTGGAGAGCGTTTAGCTCCAGTTATTGCTGGAATGCTTTCCCAACAGATTGATGTTGAGGGAGACACAATAAATCAACTTAAGCCATTAGATATTGCAGGGACCGAGGGACTTTTGGTTTCATATGCAGGGTGTTGCCATCCAATCCCTGGTGATGAGATTGTTGGGTATATGTCTACTGGACGAGGCGTGGTAATACATAGAGGTATTTGCAACAATATTGCTGAATACCGCAAAGATCCCTCTAAGTGGATTCCAATTGATTGGCGTAAGGGGATCAAAGGCGAATTCCAATCAGAGATCCAGGTAAAAACCTTGAACCGTGTTGGATTACTTGCTGAGGTTGCCGGTAGAATTTCAGCAACTCTAAGTAATATTGCTCATGTCAATGTTGAAACAGATGACGATGAGTCAATATTGATATTTCGGTTAAATGTCCGTGATCGTCAGCATCTTGCTCAGGTTATACGCAGCATTCGTACTAACCCAGGCGTGGTACGTGTTATTCGACCCGCTAGCTAATTTTAATACATGAAAAAGCAAATTATTCATACTAACGCTGCACCAGCTGCTCTTGGCCCATATAGTCAGGCAGTTCGTGTTGGAGGTACTATTTATATTTCAGGTCAGACCCCATTGGATCCATCAACTATGGAGTTAGTAAGCGGAGGTATTGACGCTCAGGCACAACAGGTTTTTGAAAACCTTAGTGCTATTGCTAGGGCCGCCGAATCTGAACTTGCCCATGCAGTGAAGTTGACTATCTATCTTACTGATCTCGATAATTTTCAAAGTGTGAATAAGGTTATGCTTAATTATTTCGAAGAGCCGTTTCCGGCTCGCGTGACGGTCGGTGTGGCTTCTCTTCCAAAAGCAGCTGCTGTTGAGATAGACGCTATCTTAGTGGTCTGAATGTTTTGTGAGTGTAAGCCCAGCACTAGATAGTTCAGTAGCTACTTTAAGGGGAGTCGGCCCTTGGGTGGCACAACGTTTACAAAGGCTCGGTGTCGATTGTATTGGCGATCTTCTATATCTTTTGCCTATTCGTTATGAGGACCGGACGGAGATACAACCTTTAGGCGCATTACGTCCTGGTAGTAAAGTTTTAGTGGAAGGTGAACTAGAGCTTGCTGAGGTAGTTTTCCGACGTCGACGATCACTTCTCTGTCGCATAGCTGATGGGACAGGTTCGCTTACCCTGAGGTTTTTTTATTTCAATAATTCCCAACAAAAACAATTAACCCGAGGAGTGCGAGTCAGATGTTTTGGTGATGTGAGAGCTGGTCCGACAGGACCCGAAATGGTTCACCCAGAATATAAAGTATTAAATTTGGACTCAGATCCACCAGGTAATGTTCTAACGCCCGTATACCCAACTACAGAAGGTATTCACCAACAACGTCTAAGACAACTTACCGATCAGGCACTTGTTATCTTAGAGAACAATCCTATGACTGATTACATTCGTGATTATCTGACTAATGATTGTCCGTCACTCAACGATTCATTACGATTTCTGCATCGTCCTCCACAGGGTAGTGAGTTAGGTGCCCTAATTAATAAAACTCACCCATGCCAGCGAAGAATTGCGCTTGAAGAACTTATTGCGCAGCGATTGTCTCTTCGTAAGATGAGTCTGACTAGAACAAAAGAAAAAGCTTTTCCTCTAAAAGATACTCAAAGACTAATTCCCAAGCTTAGGTCTGAACTACCATATCAATTGACTGGTGCCCAGGAGCTTGTAATTAGCGAAATAGTGACTGATTTAGCTAAAAAAGTTCCTATGCATAGGCTTTTGCAAGGAGATGTTGGATCAGGAAAAACTATAGTTGCAGCAATAGCCGCATTAGTTGCTGGCTCTTCTGGTTTCCAAGCAGGCTTGATGGCACCGACAGAGCTCTTGGCTGAGCAGCATTTCGACAATCTAACCCGCTGGTTAGATCCTCTAGGCGTCAAGGTAGTTACCCTAATTGGCGGTATTCTTGGATCTAAACGTGAAGAAACTCTGAAAGATATTTCTTCTGGTGAGGCAAAGATTGTGGTTGGCACACACGCACTCTTTCAGCGTGCAGTCCAATTTAAGAACCTGGCATTAATGATTGTGGATGAACAGCATCGCTTTGGTGTAGCACAGAGGCTTGAATTTAAGAAAAAGGGAAAGAAGGGTAGATTATCGCCGCACCAACTTGTGATGACGGCCACACCGATCCCACGTACATTGGCGATGACGGTCTATTCTGATTTAGATTGTTCAGTTATCGATGAATTGCCACCTGGTCGGAAGCCAGTAAAGACAGTAGCCATGCCAGAAAGTCGTCGGCCCGAGCTAGTACAGCGAGTGCTGGGCCATTGCCTTTCTGGTCAGCAGGCCTATTGGGTTTGCCCGTTAATTGAAGAATCTGAAGTCATTAATTCTCAAGCTGCAACCGATCTAGCTCGAGAATTAGAAATAGCGTTGCCCAAATTAGCTGTCGGGTTAATACATGGCCGGATGAAAGCCCATGATAAAGAGTCAACTATGCAGCAGTTCAAAAATGGAGAACTGAACTTGCTAGTAGCCACGACGGTCATTGAAGTGGGAGTTGATGTGCCCAATGCTAGTCTAATGATAATTGAGAATTCTGAGCGTATGGGGCTTTCTCAGTTACACCAACTGCGTGGGAGAGTAGGTAGGGGCAGCCAAGTTTCAAGTTGTGTATTGTTGTTTAAGTTACCGATCTCGAAGTTAGCTCGAGAGCGACTTAGTGTGATGCGTGATACGTCGGATGGTTTTCTAGTGGCACAAAAAGATCTAGAGCTAAGAGGACCGGGGGATATGCTAGGCACACGTCAGACAGGAATTATACAATTGAAAGTAGCAGACCTTATGAGAGATATGGATTTGCTACCACAGGTAATAGAATTTTCGGAAAATTTATTGTGCGATTTCCCACAAAGAGTAGAGCCTCTTATTAAGCGTTGGAATAACACTTCAAGTGAATATGCGAAGGTTTAAATTGGTCGATTGCCCAAAGACTCATACAAAAGAATTGCTATGATGCTCACTCGCAGTAGAAAGGTAATGAGCCGATCTTTGGAGCAAGCAAAAAAACAATTAGGTGCTATCTTTAAAGAGCGTAAAGCTTATTTAAGGCTCATGAGATTGCATCAACCCATAGGGATTTGGTTGTTACTCTGGCCTACTTTATGGGCGCTTTTAATTGCCGGTGAAGGTCGGCCTGATGAGTATGTGCTTGTTGTTTTTATAATAGGTACTGTAATTCTACGTTCTGCTGGGTGCATTATTAATGATTATGCTGATCGCAATATAGATTCTCATGTTGAGCGCACTAAAGACAGGCCTCTTGCGACGGGACAAATTAACGTTAGAAGCGCAATTAAGCTTTTCATAATATTGATGTTAATAGGCTTTGCGTTAGTGCTTACAATGAACAGGTTGACTCAAGGCCTTGCTGTTGCCGGAGCATTAATTACAATCCTATATCCTTTCAGCAAACGTTTTATCTCATTTCCTCAATTAGTGCTTGGCGTGGCTTTCGCTTGGGGCGTGCCTATGGCTTTTGCTGCTCAGTTGGAATTCGTTCCTAGAGTCGGCTGGCTCTTATTTATCAACACGATAATATGGGGAGTGATTTATGATACCGAGTATGCGATGGCAGACCGTAATGAAGATTTAAAAATCGGTGTCAGGTCATCCGCCATTTTTTTTGGTGATTTAGATCGAATATTTGTTGGTGTCTTACAGTTGATGTTTCTTATGGGAATGATTCTTGTTGGACAGAGTGCAAATTTAGGAGGTTGGTTTCTAAGTGGCATTGGTATTGCCGCGATATTATTCCTTTACCAGCAGTATCTTATTCGAAACCGAGATTCTCTATGCTGCTTTATTGCATTTAAAAATAACGCTACTCTCGGTTTGTTTGTTTTAACTGGTATCGTGTTGGATTACTTATTTGTTAGTTAAATTGTGGACGATTTAAACGTATAACCCTATGTCTACTGAAAATACAAACACTAGAACTTGCCAACTAGAAGTTGGTGAATTACTAATTACAGGAAAAGCTAGGACAGACTGGGAACTTTCGGACGTTGAAGCATTATTTAATTTACCTTTAAATGACCTTCTATATGCAGCTCAATGGGTGCATAGGAAAAATTTTGATGCTAATGCTGTGCAAATTTCCACATTGTTATCTATTAAAACAGGAGGATGCCCAGAGGATTGTGCGTACTGCCCACAAAGCATTCGGTATGACACTAATGTAGAGACCGAAAACCTTATGTCGCTTGACGAGGTGAGGTTAGCTGCGAGGGAGGCAAAAGCTGCTGGAGCTACACGCTTTTGTATGGGAGCTGCTTATCGAGGCCCAAAAAATAGGCAGGTAGAGAAAATTGCCCAGATGATTACTGAAATTAAAGCCATGGGAATGGAAACTTGTGCAACGCTAGGATTGTTAACACAAACGCAAGCTGAGCAGCTTGCTTGTGCAGGGCTAGATTTTTATAACCATAACCTAGATACATCAGAGTCTTATTACCCAAAAATTATAACTACCCGTAGCTTTTCAGATCGGCTCGAAACTCTAGAACATGTAAGGGCAGCAGGGATGAAAGTATGTTGTGGTGGCATTATTGGAATGGGAGAAAATCGCTCTGATCGTGTTTCTCTTCTTCATACGCTATCTACACTTGTACCCCAGCCAGAAAGTGTACCTATTAATCAACTTGTGCCCATTCCTGGAACGCCGCTAGCTGAGAAGGGTTGCGTTGATGGCCTAGAATTTGCTCGTACTATTGGGGTTGCACGAATTCTTATGCCACGTTCACATGTGCGCCTTTCGGCAGGACGTGGAGAGTTTACAGATGAATTACAGGCGTTATGTTTTGTTGCAGGCGCCAATTCAATCTTTTATGGCGATATATTGCTAACTACTGAAAACCCAGAGCATGAAGCAGACCAGGCGCTTTTTTCTAAACTAGGCCTTAAGCCTGAACCCGCAAAAAATGTGAGCTGATTATTAAGTTTTCTTCCAAGTTTTGCTTAATTTTTTGACCTATGACTCAAGATCAATCACGGCTTATCGGTTTGCCAGATAGGAGACTACTTTTAGGACGATTTACTAGGTCAGCTCCTACATTTGATAGTGCAGATATTATCCATTCTGAGGCCCGAAGCAGGATGCTTGAACGATTACCGTTCTTTGAGTTAAAGCCACGCCGAGTATTAGACCTTGGATCGGCAACTGGAAAGGGAACTATAGAATTAAACGCGTTATATCCTAATGCTAAAGTTCTTGCTATTGACCTTGCAGCACCAATGGCAAGCATTACCAAAAACCGTTGTAGTAGCCTAGATTCTGTAACTTCGCTAGTAGGAGATGCAGAAAAACTGCCACTTTTAGATGATACGGTGGACTTGATATTTGCGAACCTAATACTGCCTTGGTGTGATCCCCAGGGGCTATTTCAAGAGGCTGCAAGGGTATTGTGCGATGGTGGCTTAATGGTATTTACAACAGTAGGGCCAGATACATTTCAAGAAATTCGCCGTGCCTGGACAGGGATTGATGAACATATACATGTTCATGGTTTTTTGGATATGCATGATCTTGGAGATACAGCAGTACGATCAGGATTAACTGAGCCTGTAATGGATATTGATCGGTTCAAATTAACTTACCAAATTCGTGATCGGCTATTCGAGGATTTAAGGGCTACCGGAGCGACCAATATGGCTTTCGGTAGAAGGATGCAGTTGACTAGCCCTGGTCGTTGGGAGAATTTTTGTAGTCAGTTAGAGGCATGCAGAGTAGAGGGATCACTTTCTATCAGTATTGAGCTAGTTTTTGGACTTGCTTGGGGCTTAGCTAGCTCAACAAAACCCAATGATAAGGTTGTTAGTATACCTATCGAAGACATTACTGAAGCACTACCGAGTGAACGTCAGTCAGTTGATACAGATGACACGAGTTAACCGGAGCAATTCTGGTACAATTTCCATTCTGTAGCCTTAATGCCTAATGGCTGCATATTAGCTCGTAATAAGGGCGATAAGTTTATTCATTGCGGCTAACCATTTGAACAATGGAGCCACTGTACCTATTAGCCATGGATTTTTAACTGGTATCGAGAACCCGTACTGTAAGTCATGAGAAAACGATCCTGGGAATCACGTATCTTAGCTGTGCTATTTTTTGGGCCACCTGTGTTAGTCGCCGTAGCAATTTTTGGACCGTTGGAGCTTGGATGGTTACCTCAAATACAGCCGCCTTATGGAGAACGATATAAGTCAACAGTTATATTGCCTGAGTCCAGTTTAGAGCTTAATAGTGGCGGTCTTTTGGAGTCGGATTGGGCACGTGGGCGTTGGTCTTTAATCTATGCTCATATTTCTGATTGTGATGAGAATTGTTTGCATAGTCTGAATGTATTGGAGGGTGTACAACTTGCCGCTTCAAATGAATTTGAAGATATACAGTTGGTTTATTTGTATGGCGGAAATGATAGTGTTTCATTGAGCACCATTAATCTTCCGGAGGGCCTGATTATTGGCCGCATCAAAGGCTCTACAGCTGCTCCGTTGAGGAGAGTTCTAGGTGAGGATTTCCTTATGGAAGGCCGTATTTATATAGTTAATCCTAATGGGAACCTTGTTTTTGGTTATCCACCTGATGCCAAACAACAGGGGGTACTTCGTGATCTTAAGAGACTTATAGCCATTAGGCGGGTTGTCTAGGTTGAATGCTTATTTTTTAAAACTAGCTCGTGGCGGACTTTTACTTGCTTTCCTGGTTGTGACCGTAGGAGCTTGGGTCCGTTTGACAGATGCGGGGCTTGGTTGTCCAGATTGGCCTGGTTGCTATGGACAATTTTTTGTTCCAGATAGTCCAATAGAGCGTGCGGATGCACTCTCTGGTTTTCCAGAACGTCCTCTCGAAGTTGGTAAAGCATGGCGTGAGATGATTCATCGTTATCTTGCAAGCGGCCTTGGTTTTTTGTGTGTCTTGTTAGCAGGCATGGCTTGGCTAAATCGTCATGATCCAAAACAACCTATACGCTTACCTTTTGTTCTACTAGGGGTAGTGATTTTTCAGGGAATTTTGGGTATGTGGACAGTTACGTTACTCCTGAAACCCGTGGTTGTGATGGCCCATTTGTTGGGTGGGTTCACTACACTGGGGCTCCTATTTTGGCTTGGAAGATGGCGAACATCTGATTTAAGAGTGTCTTCTCAGACTCGGTCTTTAAAAAACCTAGGGCTGGTAGCTTTGGTTATACTTTTCCTTCAAATTTCCTTGGGTGGTTGGACGAGCGCTAACTATGCTGCTTTGGCATGCCCTGATTTTCCTACTTGCCAAACTCAATGGTGGCCACCAATAGCCGATTTTCATGAAGGGTTCGTTATGTGGAGGGGTGTGGGCATAGACTATGAAGGAGGAGTGCTAGACAATCCGGCTCGGGTAGCTATCCATTTCACACATCGACTGGGTGCAATTTTGACATTTTTTGCGCTCAGCATTTTAGGATGGTTGATGTTCAAGAGACCAGTGCTTAAATTTGATGGTCTTGGGTTGCTAACAACTCTTTTGGCCCAGGTGATTCTAGGAATAAGTGTAGTTTTATACGGTGCTCCTCTTGCAGTTGCAGTTGCCCACAATGGTGTGGGAGCTTTATTGTTAATAATGGTTCTAAATGCTAACCAAAGAATTAGAAACAGCTGACTCGCCAGTAACAGCTAGTTGGCGTGATTATTACGTTCTAACTAAGCCTGGCGTAGTACAACTTCTGGTTTTTACTGCCATCGTTGGGATGTTTCTTTCTACGCCCGGATCAGTGGATTGGAAAATATTACTGTTTGCTAGCCTGGGTATTGGGCTTTCTGCTGCGTCCGGTGCTGCTGTAAACCATATTCTTGATCAACGTTTAGATGCAGAAATGCTACGGACACGTGATAGACCTATGCCCAAGGGACTAATCAAAGATAGAGATGCCTTGATTTTTGCTGTAACGCTTGGTTTTGTTGGCATAGCGATACTTGTTTTTTTTATTAATGTTCTTACCGCGGCGCTAACCTTTCTTTCTCTTATTGGGTATGCAGTGGTTTATACGGTCTATCTAAAAAGAGCAACACCTCAAAATATAGTCATAGGTGGTGCGGCTGGTGCTTCTCCTCCGGTGCTTGGTTGGACAGCGGTAACTAACGAAGTTAGTGGATATGCCTTGTTATTGTTCTTGATAATTTTTACATGGACTCCACCTCATTTTTGGGCCTTGGCAGTAGCGCGCAGGGACGATTATGCAAAAGCAGGTGTACCTATGTTACCCGTTACTCACGGACCAGAGGTCACAAAATCCTTCATTGTGTATTACACAATTCTATTAATTATTATTTCTGTTCTGCCTTATATAACTGGAATGACTGGCATTTTGTATTTGTTTGCTGCGGTACTACTGGGCGTTGGATTTCTTTATTATGCGATCCGGTTAAAGTGGGGTCGTGACGAAGATATGGCCATGAAAACATTTGGTTATTCAATCAGTTATTTGATGGCATTATTTTGTTTCCTGTTGGCAGATCATTATATGCCCTTCATCTGGCCTGAGTAGTTCTCAAATCTAAGACTGTTTTTTACCATGGACGTTACCGCGATTATCGACCCACTGAACGATGCGCAGAGGGAGGCAGTGACCACGCCTGGGCAGCCGACACTGGTTTTAGCTGGGGCTGGTAGCGGTAAAACCCGAGTTTTAGTTCATCGAATAGCCTGGCTGATCAGTGTTGAGGGTTTATCACCACAAAAGCTTTGTGCTGTCACATTTACAAATAAAGCAGCTATGGAGATGCACCAAAGGATTGAGATGCTTCTAGGGGTTCCAACCAAGCAATTTTGGATAGGTACTTTTCATGGCTTGGCACACCGATTACTAAGAATGCACTGGCAGGAAAGCGGATTAACAGAGGCGTTTCAGATTATGGATTCGGAGGATCAGCTCCGCATGATTCGCCGATTGTTTAAAAAATTAGGCATTGATGAAGATAACTATAGTCCTCGAGAAGTGCAGTGGTTCATAAACACACAAAAGGATGCGGGTCTACGGCCTGTCAGTATTGATGATGAAGGCAATTCTGCTCGCAAGCAGATGATAGAGATCTATGCGCACTATGAAAAAGCATGTGCTGAGTCCTCGGTTGTAGATTTTGGTGAACTACTTTTACGTGTTTTGGAGTTACTAAGAGAAAGGGCTGACATACTCAATAAATATAGATCCCGATTTGAACATTTACTTGTAGATGAGTTTCAAGATACCAACACAATTCAGTACCAATGGTTAAAGCTTCTAGCAGGAACACAGGCAACACCTTTTTTCGTTGGTGATGATGATCAATCAATTTACCGATGGAGAGGGGCGCGTGTTGAGAACCTACATTTTTTTGAGAAAGATTTTCAGGGTTCTAAGGTAATCAGGCTAGAACAGAATTACCGATCTACAGCAAATATATTGAATGCGGCTAATGCAGTTATTACTAATAATAGTTCTCGTCTAGGCAAAAAACTATGGACGGATGGAGAAGCTGGAGAACTATTAACTCTCTATTCTGCTTTTAATGAGAGAGATGAAGCTGAGTTTGTAATTAATCGAATTACCGATTACATCGGACAAGGAAACTCAAGAAGTGATATTGCGATACTTTATCGGTCCAATGCTCAGTCAAGAGTATTTGAGGAATCACTTCTTGCCGCTGGAATACCTTATCGAGTATACGGTGGACTAAGGTTTTTTGAGCGCGCAGAGATCAAGGATGCATTAGCCTATATGCGGCTTATTGCTAATAGAAATGATGATCCTTCATTCGAACGCGCAGTTAATATGCCACCGCGTGGAATTGGAGCACGTACTATGGAGGCTGTGCGTGGCGAGGCAGCGCGCGCTGGCTTAAGCCTTTGGTATGCAGCAAACGCACTCATTAAAGCTGGAGAGATTGCTAAGCGCTCCAGTCTAGCGCTCTCCGTGTTTCTTGAGTTGGTGGAAAGATTGGATCAGGATACTCGTAACCTGGTTCTGCATGAGCAGGTTAGTCGTGTTACTGAGGAAAGCGGCCTAATAAAACATCATGGTCGGGATGGGCATGTTCGTGGTGAGGCTAAGGTGGAGAATCTAGAGGAACTGGTTAGCGCGGCTCGTGGATTGATCAGTGATGACAATTCCGATTTACCACCACTTGTAGAATTTCTTTCCTATGCGGTATTAGAGTCAGGGGATGTTCAGGCTGAAGCTTTCGAGGATAGTGTCCAATTGATGACTTTACACTCGGCAAAAGGTTTGGAGTTTCCATTGGTTTTCCTATCTGGTCTAGAGGAGGGGTTGTTTCCTCATCAACGATCTATAAATGATGCGGGTGGATTAGAGGAAGAGCGTCGTTTATGTTACGTAGGGTTGACCAGAGCCAGAGAAAAAGTTGTGATGACCTATGCTGAACAGAGACGTTTACATGGTACGGATAACTTTGGTATTCCCTCACGGTTCATTAAAGAAATTCCGCAAGAACTTTTAGAAGAAGTGAGGCCTACACTTTCTGTATCTAGGCCAGTTTACAGGCAGACAGAATCTAAGCCAGCATATAGACAGAAAAAATTTATTGAAGAGCCGCCTGGCGTACATCTTGGTCAACGAGTTAGGCATAAAAAATTTGGAGACGGGATTGTTCTAAACTGTGAAGGGAGTGGTTCCAATATTCGGGTTCAGGTTAATTTTGAGCAAGCAGGGACGAAATGGTTAGTTATTGCATATGCAAATCTCGAACTGATGTAAACTACGCCTCGATTTAAGATTATATCCCATCATGAATATTTTAATTCTGGGTGCCGGGCAGGTTGGTGAAACTGCCGCCGAAAGTTTAGCAGGTGAGGAGGCTCATCAGGTCACTATTGTTGATCAAGATGAAGTAGTGCTGAAAAAACTTCAGGAACGGTTAGATGCTCGAACAGTAGTAGGTAATGCATCTCACCCCGAGGTTTTAGAGCGAGCTGGCGCTAAAGATGCCGATATGATTATCGCGCTTACAAATAGCGATGAAATTAATATGACTGCTTGCCAAGTTGCTCATACCCTTTTTGAAACTCCTAGGCGGATAGCACGGATTCGTGCAACCGAGTATACAAACCATCAAGCACTTTTTAAAAATGGGGTTTTTTCAGTTGATTTCATTATAAGTCCAGAGGAACTAGTTACTGAGTATATTGAAGAGTTGATTCATTTTCCTGGTGCATTGCAGGTTCTTGAATTTGCGGAAGGCAAAGTTAGGCTTGTAGCTGTTCGCGCACACGAAGGTGGCGCGTTAATCGGTCATCCACTCAAAGAATTATCTCAGCATATTCCAAATGTAGAGTGTCGTGTTGTCGCAATCTATCGGGGCGGTGAAGGCATTATCCCGGAAGGTGACACTGTTGTTGAAGAAGGTGACGAGGTCTTTTTTATTGCGGCTCGAAAAGATATTCGAGCTGTACTTAGCGAGATGCGTAAGCTTGATGAGCCTATTAGAAGCGTGGTGATTGCAGGCGGCGGTAACATTGGTGTTCGGCTTGCGCAGGCTTTAGAAGATTCAAATGATGTAAAGTTAATAGAGCGTCGATCGGAGCGTGCTAAAGCCGTTTCAGAATCTGAAAAAATAAATAAAACTATGGTGCTTAAGGGTGATGCAACTGATGAGACTTTTTTATTAGAAGAGAATATAGACAGCGCAGATGTTTTTGTATCTGTAACTAATGCAGATGAAGCCAATATACTTTCAGCAATGCTTGCAAAAAGACTTGGAGCTCACAAGGCCATGGCTGTTATAAATAAGCCGGCCTATACAGAGTTAGTGGCCGCCGGCACCATAGATGTTGCGATTTCTCCACCACAAATTACTTTAGGTACGCTGCTTGCTCATGTTCGACGAGGAGACGTAGTTAAAGTTCACTCGCTGAGGCAACGAGCTGCTGAAGCAATTGAAGCTGTCGCCCATGGAAATGCCAGTGAGTCCCGAGTTATTGGAAAAGCTATAGAAGATATTAGACTTCCTCTTGGAGCAACCATCAGTGCTATTGTCCGTGGTGATGATGTGATGATGGCTCATCATGATACGGTGATAGAGTCAGATGATCATGTCATTCTATTTATATTAGATCGTCGTCAAATTGATGAGGTAGAGCGTTTGTTTGAGGTGGGTTGAACCTCTAATGAACATTAGTATAGCTCTTTGTAAAAATGACTAGATCAGCTGTTCAGCGAGTCCTAGGGTTGCTGTTGACTATGTTCAGTAGCGCTATGTTAATACCAGTATTAGTCTCACTTATTTTTTCCGATAATGCTTGGCCAGCTTTTATTGGATCTTTCTTGATTATTCTTGGATCAGGCCTAGTTATTTGGTGGCCTGTTCGCCATGAAAAGCGTGAGCTGCGTTTGCGTGATGGGTTTTTAGTTGTAGCACTTTTTTGGATCGTTCTAAGCCTGTTTGGGGCGGCACCATTTTTGCTAGTTGAATACCCTCATATGACATTCACTAATGCGGTCTTTGAATCTGTATCTGGCTTAACAACAACCGGCGCTACTGTACTATCTGATTTACATACGCTACCCAAGTCAATTTTGTTTTACCGTCAGCAACTTCAATGGTTTGGTGGTTTAGGAATAATAGTTCTTGCGGTTGCAGTTTTGCCTATATTGGGTGTCGGGGGTATGCAGTTATATCGTGCAGAGACACCAGGGCCTGTTAAGGATACTCGGTTAACACCACGTATTACGGAAACAGCTAAGGCTCTATGGTATGTCTATCTTGGTATCACCATCTTATGCGGAGCGTCTTACTGGGCTGCAGGCATGAATTTTTTCGATGCTATTTGTCATGCATTCAGCACAGTAGCAATTGGAGGTTTCTCTACTTATGACGCGAGTATTGGACATTTCAATAGTACGCTAATCGATATGATTGCTGTTATTTTCATGTTTATAGCTGGCGTAAACTTTTCTCTTCATTTTCTTGCATGGCGGCATCGATCCCTAGGCAGCTATTTACTAGACCCAGAGTTTCGCGCCTATGTAAAAGTGCTTGGTTTCGTTAGTGTCTCTGTGCTTTTTTATCTTTACTTAAGCGGGTACTACTCAACATTGTCAGAGACCTTTACAAAAGGGCTTTTTCAAGTTATTTCAATTGGTACAACAACTGGGTTTACTACAGCTGATTTTTCTATGTGGCCAGGAGCTCTCCCTATAATTTTAATACTTTCCAGCTTTATCGGGGGGTGTGCTGGATCGACAGCTGGGGGAATGAAAGTAATACGATGGTTGCTCATGTACAAACAGGGCTTGGCTGAAGTTCAAAGATTAGTCCACCCAAGCGCCGAGATTCCTGTAAAACTTGGCTCAATTAGCGTTAATCATCGAGTGATTAATGCTGTTTGGGGGTTTTTTGCGGTTTATGTTGTTATTTTTGGTGTGCTTTTGATTGTTCAATTGGCAAGTGGGCTTGATCCGGTATCATCGTTTGCAGCAGTAGCAGCTACTATTAATAACTTAGGCCCGGGATTAGGACAGGTGTCTATAGGTTTTTCTGATATTAGCAGCGTTGGCAAATGGTCAGCAGTTTGTGGAATGCTCCTAGGCCGATTGGAGATTTTTACATTACTTGTGTTGATTACCCCCACATTCTGGAAACCATGATAATGACTGCTGTTGAACGCTTTGAGGCTATACTGATTGGCGGAACTGATAGCCCAAGCTTACGTTTTGCCCTTGGGGCTGAGTATGCGAAGTTGAAAGAGACATCTCAGGCAATTGATCACCTTAGGAGCGCGGTAGTCCAGGACCCTGAATTTTCAGCTGCCTGGAAGTTACTTGGAAAAGTACAAGTAGAAGCAGGTCTTGTGGAAGAGGCTATTGACAGCTATCGCAAAGGAATCAGGGTGGCTACCCAGCATGGCGATATACAGGCCTCGCGTGAAATGAAGGTTTTTCTGAAGCGATTACAAAACGCTAACTAGCTTTCAGTGCGACTAGAAAAGCGTAGTTAAGGAGGGCAATGCAAAAAATCAGAAAAGTCTTAGAGTCGTTTGTGGAATTCATGGGTTCAACTGTAGCGTGGCTCACGATTTTTATGGTTGTTGGAACCTTTATCATCGTTGTTCTACGTTATGTGTTTGATCTTGGTTGGATTGCTATGCAGGAAAGCATAATCTGGATGCATGCAATGGTATTCATGCTTGGTGCTGCCTACACTCTGCAAAATGATGAGCATGTCCGAGTTGATATTTTTTACCGTGGCCTTTCCAATCGTAATAAGGCTGTTGTAAATCTAGTAGGCACAATACTTTTTCTCTTGCCAGTAACAATCTTTCTTGTGATATCAAGTTGGGACTATGTATCAATTTCTTGGACCATAAGAGAGTCTTCTCGGGAAGCTGGGGGACTACCATATCCGTTCGTCCCAATACTTAAGAGCATCATTCCGCTCACCGCTGTATTGCTCACCTTACAGGGAATTGCCAACATAATTTCTTCTGTTTTAGTACTAAGCAATCAAAGAACTGTAAGTGAAGACCCGCATAATTCAAATAGCGAATTAGTCTAATGGAGTGGATTGCATTATTGATGTTTGCTGTTGCAATTATTGTATTGTTAGCGGGGTACCCAGTAGCGTTTTCTTTGGGTGGCATCGCGTTAATTTTTGCTTGGTTTGGAGTTTTACTGGGTTCTTTTGACTACGCTTTCCTAGGGACCATGCCTAATCGCATATTTGGCATAATGGGCAATGAAACGTTAATGGCGGTACCGCTTTTTGTTTTTATGGGCATTACGCTCGAGCGTGCTCGGATTGCTGAGAGTCTTTTGAGTAGCCTTAGTTTGTTATTTGGAAGGTTACCTGGAGGGTTGGGAATCTCAGTCACCATTGTTGGTATGTTGCTTGCAGCTAGCACTGGTATCGTAGGTGCAACAGTAGTCACAATGGGATTACTATCTCTTCCAACGATGCTGCGTCGTGGATACGACCCAGCTGTTGCAACAGGGACTATCTGTGCTTCAGGGACTCTTGGACAGATTATTCCTCCATCTATTGTTCTTGTTTTGCTTGGGGATGTGCTCTCTTCTGCTTATAGCCAGTCTCAGTTAGATCAAGGGATTTTTTCGCCGGATACTATTTCCGTGGGAGATTTATTCTTAGGCGCGCTAATGCCGGGTTTGATGCTAGTTAGTTTATATACCACATATTTGCTTTTTCTTGCATTCTTAAAACCTAGTACTATGCCGGCTCACTCAGATTCTCAGACGATTAGCCTCACAGAGATAGTGCTTGCATTAGCACCACCACTAATACTCATTCTCGCAGTACTTGGATCAATCATTGCTGGTTTGGCTACACCCACTGAGGCAGCAGGCGTGGGTGCTATTGGCGCTCTTCTCTTGGCATTATTTAAAAAACAGTTTTCTTTCCATAGATTAAAAGAGGTCATGGAAAGTACCGTTCGTGTTAGTAGCATGGTTTTTTTGATATTAATTGGGGCGTCTATTTTTTCTTTGGTTTTTCGTGGTTATGGTGGTGATAGCTTAGTCCATGAGCTTTTGCTTGGGCTCCCTGGGGGTATTTTTGGGGCTATGTTGACCGTCATGCTCCTTATGTTTTTTCTTGGTTTCATACTTGATTTCATCGAGATAACTTTTGTTGTAGTGCCTATTGTTGGGCCAATATTATTAACTATGGGTATTGACCCCATTTGGCTTGGCGTGATGATTGCAATTAATTTGCAAACATCATTTTTAACGCCGCCATTTGGGTTTGCACTATTTTATCTACGAGGTGTTGCCCCAGATTCTGTAGAGACGACAGATATTTATAGAGGTGTTATGCCATTTATTGCGATACAGCTATTAGCACTAACTGTTCTGGCATTTGTTCCCGAGCTAGCAACATGGCTACCGACCCTTGTTTACGGGCGTTAGTTTGATTTTTTGTCGTCGGTTGAAATCCGCCAAGCGAGCACGGCATATATTAATAGCACTACGGTCACTGTAATAAAAGGCAGTGGAGGCAGCCAGATAGGAACGTCGGCTAAAGATTCATAGGGACCAAGATAAGAGGCCGACAGGCCCCCTAGGCATAAACCGATAAAGATACCAAGAGCCAGCTTTGGCTGGCTTTTCCAGGCTAAAGCCCAAAGAGCAAGAAAAACAATGAGGCTAATTATTGTCCAAGGCATAGTGATCCCCTAGTGCCCTTCTTCGGTATGATGCTGCGCGACAAAATTTGTTTCACCAAAAAAATTCAGTCGGGTTAGAAGTGTGTAGTCACCTTCTATTGCCATGAAACCAATAAAAAAAGAAAGCAAAAGAGGTGGGGCAAGTATGGCGTAGATTAACGCCAGACGTTCCCAAATCATATGCATGAAAATTGCAATGATTAGCCCCGCCTTAGCTAACATAAATACAATAATTAATGACCATCTTAGGTAGCCTTCGAACCCGATATAATCAACAAGATATGAAAGCGTACTAATTACAAATAGTAATACCCAAATCCACAAGTAAATGCTTAATGGGTGCTCTTGGTGTCCTTCAGATGCCATACTATTTCCTACCAAAGATAAAAGAATGCGAAGATGAAAACCCAAACGAGGTCAACAAAGTGCCAATAAAGACCAGTTATTTCAACAATTTCATAATTGCCTGATGCTTCATAATCTCCTTTAAGAACTTTTAGTGCGACAACGGCGAGATAAATCACGCCAATTGATACGTGTAACCCATGGAATCCTGTAATCATGAAAAAGCTTGCACCAAACTGTGGCGCACCCATTGGATTACCCCAAGGGCGAATACCCTCATCCACAATTAGCTTTGTCCATTCGAATGCCTGCATGCCCACGAATATTGCACCAAAGGCTGCAGTTACGAACATTAATGCAGCAGTTTTAGCGCGGTCTTGTTTGTACCCATAATTCACAGCAAGGGCCATGGTGCCACTACTTGTAATAAGAACAAATGTCATTATGGCAATCAGTATTAATGGGATAGGCTCACCACCAAAACTAAGAGCGAAAACTTCACTAGAGTTGGGCCAAGGCACACGCGTGGACATCCGCACGTTCATATAGGACGTTAAAAAGCAGCCAAAAATAAAAGTATCACTTAGCAGGAAGAACCACATCATGGCTTTTCCCCATGGAACATAGAACGTCTGTTTATCAGACGACCAATCGTGTGTAAGTCCTTGGAGCCCTTCTGGTAGGGCTGCAGTCTGAGATTCAGTCACGTTTGATCCCATACAAATTCAATCCTTCATGTTGATAGCAAAAGGCCAAATAAAATCAGCCAGATCAAAAGTAGATAGTGCCAGTAGACTGAGCATAGCTGTACGCTCAAGCGTAAATGAGCAACTTCTTCAATGCCATATGTTGCTACATTTCCCCAGACCTTAAGATTAGCGCGAGCCCAAAACCAGAGACCACCTAGCAAATGAAGGCCATGTATACCAGTAAGCAGGTAGAAAAAAGCGTCTGCGGGGTTGGTAGTAAAAGCATAGCCTGAACCAGCAAGCTGCCGCCACGCTATGAGTTGGCCAAAAAGAAATCCAATCGTTAATAGACCGCCCGTAGTCAGGCTCCATTTTAAGCCGTCCAGATTAGGCTTTTCTGAGATACTTCGAGCTCGTTGAAGCGCGATACTCCCTAGAATCAATAGTGCGGTGTTAAACCAGAGCAGGTTTGGATCAGGTAGTGGACGCCAGTCTGGAAATTCAGCACGCATGTTATAGACCACAGCGAATAATCCAAATAAGCTTGTGACGACAGCCAGAAAAACCCAAAGCCCAACCCTAGGTGCAGGTAAGGACACAGCACCTTGTTCCTGTACCAAGCCTTTGCTGACCCAAGGTTTTGTTTGCAGCTGGCTGATTAATAAGCACCAAACCATTAGTGCTACACCGAGCGCAACGAAAAGTAGAGAGATATTCACTTAGTCTTCCACTTCCTGTTCATTTTGTGGTGCATCTCCAGAATTAGCTGGTACGGTCTGTGGAATAAAATCTTGGGTTGCTCCAGGCACACTATAATCGTAAGGCCAGCGATGAACCTCGGGCAATTTCTCACCCCAGTTTCCATGTTTTGGTGGCGTATCAGGGGTTTGCCATTCTAATGAAGCCGCTCGCCAAGGGTTTGGACCAGATTTTTTACCTTTCATAAGACTCCATATGACATTAATGAAGAAAAGGCACTGAGCAGCAGCAACAAGCAATGCCGCAATAGTAATTCCAGCATTCATCAAATGAGCAGATTCTGGAATGAAATCCGTATCTCCATAGGCAAAGTATCGTCTTGGAAGCCCTAGAATTCCTAGGTAATGCATGGGCAGGTAAATCGAATAAGCGCCTAGCAACGTCAGCCAGAAGTGCAACTTCCCAAGTCCTGTGTGAAACATACGCCCAGTAATTTTTGGGAACCAATGATAAATTGCTGCAAATAGAACTAAGACTGGTGATACTCCCATCACCATGTGGAAGTGTCCGATTACAAAATATGTATCTGATAAAGGCAAATCAACAGTTACATTTCCCAAGAATAAGCCTGTTAGTCCGCCATGAATAAAGGTAAATATGAAGCCGATAGCAAAGAGCATTGGTACTGTAAGGTGAATATCGCCCCGCCATAGGGTTAGGATCCAGTTGTACACTTTTAATGCCGTTGGTACTGCAATAATTAGTGTTGTTGTGGCAAAGAAAAACCCAAAATAGGGATTCATTCCACTTACATACATATGGTGTGCCCAGACGACAAAACTGAGCGCGCCAATAGCGACAATAGCCCAGACCATCATTCGGTATCCAAAAATGTTTTTACGCGCATGCACACTGAGCACATCAGATACCATGCCGAAAGCTGGTAAGGCTACGATATATACTTCAGGGTGACCAAAGAACCAGAATAGATGCTGAAAAAGAATTGGACTGCCACCGCCATACTCTGTGGCGTCGCCCATAGAGAGCATTTCCGGCATAAAAAAACTAGTTCCTATAACTCGGTCTAGCAACATCATTATGGCTGCTACAAGCAAGGCAGGAAATGCTAGTAGGCCAAGAATTGTAGCTACAAAGATTCCCCAGATTGCTAAAGGCATTCGCATTAATGTCATGCCTCGTGCCCGTGCCTGAAGCACGGTTGTGACATAGTTTAGTCCGCCCATCGTGAAGGCAATGATGAAAATCGCCAGTGATAGGATCATTAATACAATGCCGCCTCCAATACCAGGCGTTCCAGGGCTAATGGACTGAGGGGGGTAAAGAGTCCAACCTGCGCCTGTAGGCCCACCAGGAACAAAGAAGCTCGCCATAAGGACGATGACGCTTAACAGATAAAACCAGAAGCTGAGCATGTTTAGGTACGGGAACACCATGTCTCTGGCACCGCACATTAATGGGATTAGATAGTTTCCAAAACCTCCTAGAAACAGAGCTGTCAGCAGATAAACAACCATGATCATTCCATGCATGGTCACATACTGGTAATACTCATTAGGTTGGACAAGTGAAAAACTATCTGGAAAACCTAGTTGTAATCGAAACAAAAGCGATAGAACGAGAGCAACTATGCCGACGCTTATAGCAGTAATTCCATACTGTATTGCAATTACCTTATGGTCCTGACTCCAAATATACTTTGAAATAAATGTATCTGGATCATGGGAGTGTGTGTCGTTATCTGCAAATGCAACATAAGCCATCAGTGATTCCTTTCAAACTTAAAGTCTATGCTTAGATGCTGAGCTTTAATTTTTTTATTCATTATGAAATTACGGTTGAGTTATCTATAAGGTATTCAGGTACGCGATTATATCGTTAACATCTTTTTCATCAGGTAAAGCATCAGCTAGCATCATCATCTGGTCACCATAAAGATCCATACGATGTGATCCACGAATTCCTTCTCTGAAGTTTCTTAGCTGGGCGGCTATATACCAGTCATGTTGCCCAGCCAGTGCAGGCGCATTCATGGTCCAGATGCCTTGGCCATTCTCCCCATGGCAGGACAAGCAATTTGCGTAAAGTTCTGCACCTCGTTCGATATCCCCTGACACATTAGCTGGAGGAGTTTCAGGTACCAGAGTTTCTATATATGCTGCAACATTGCGTATTGCAGCTTCGTTTGGCAATGCAGCTAAAATAGGACGCATCATTGCACCGGCAGTGTCTAATTCATGCGTGCCACGTACGCCGTCACGGTAGTAGCCCAACTGTCGTTCCACGTAACGCTTGTTAAGACCTGCAATTCGAGGAGCATTAAGGGCCTGCATGCCACCACCTTGTGGACCATGACAAGCAGCACACAAACCGTAACTTGCCTGACCAAGTGATGGATCGCCCGGACCTTGGGCCAGAAGTTCTGCGTAGGTTGGTTGTTCCTCTAACCAAGTATCGAAATCATCTGGCTCATCAACAACTACCCTACCCCTCATGGCGAAATGAGCCATTCCGCAAAGTTCTTCACAAAGGACTTCGTATTCTCCGACGACAGTAGGTGTGAACCAGGTATAAGAAACATGACCAGGCACCAGGTCCATTTTTACGCGAAACTGCGGTACAGCAAAATCATGGAGAACATCTTTTGAACGAAGCCATGCTCGAATTGGTTGGTTAACCGGAAGATGAACAATGGGGCTTTCGACAAGAACATCATCTTGACCTGCGGGATCCTCTGGGTCCATTCCAAAAGCGTTATCTTCGGTAATGTGACGTATATCTACATTTCCAAATTGCTGATCTTCGCCGGGAAAACGATACGTCCAATGCCACTGTTGCCCTACCGCTTCGAATTCTGCTGCATCATCTGGAACCGTGACAAAGTCGCCCCATACCGCCAGTCCAGGAGCTAGCATTGCTGCAACTCCCAATGTTGTGATTATAGTGAGCCAACTTTCTAATTTGGTATCCTCAGGATTGTAGTCTGCTCTATGTCCTTTACGGTGTCTGTATCGAATTATGCAGTAAGCCATGAAAAGATTAGTAGCAACAAATACGACACCAGTGACAACGAATGTAATATCTACAGTGAAGTCAATTAGCTCCCAATTGGAGGCAAGTGGAGTGAAGTACCAAGGGCTTAAGAAGTGAAACAGAATGCTACCCACAACCAATAAGATTATCGCAATTGCTACAACCATACTTATGAATCCTTGAGGCGACTATTTACGAATTGAGCATGCATTATTACTCAATAATAAGCTTGCCGTTCATGAGGACATTATGTCCAGGAAAAGAGCAGAAGTATGTATAGTCCCCACCCAGCTCAAGAATAGAAACATCAAATGTGACAGAAGTTTCTTGACCCCCGCCAATCATATCAGTTGCACTAATAATTCTAGGGTCGCTCTCTGGTAAATAACTGGGCGGGCCTATGGCTTGCGCATTCGCTGCTATAGGCATGTAATCGGCGGTAGATGTTAATACCCAGTTATGCCCCATAACATTGGCAGGTAACTGCCCTACATGCTCTAAGGTTACTGTGAACTGTTCACACGCTGAGCTAACAACAATCTCAGCAAGGTTATACTGAACTAAATCATTGCCCTCGATGGTTTGAGAGCACTCTTGGCTTAAAGCACTTTTATTGAATATTAGTAATGTTATAAAAACAAAGGTGGCAAAATAACCTCTCATTTAATTTTATACCTCATAGAGTTTAGTCTTAAGCTCGATTGCTGAATTTGTACTATTAACGCTTCAAACAGACAATAAAAATTGTCCTATAGATTTGGCCGTTTAGTTAACAGATTTTAGCTCATCATAGTGACAAGCTGAATTCCAGAAGAGCATATTAACAGAACATTGCTAATGATCGTTTTTTACTAAATGCTATTGTTTTAGTAGTTACACTCCAGTTGAACACATTTAATAACCCTATTCAAAGTAATCTGTAAATATTTACCACTTTTAGTTAATTAATATATAGGTGGGATATTATTACTAATATATCTATAAAATATACAAAAAAGTGGGATATTTTAATAAATAAGTGTTTTATTTTTTATGCTGATATGTTGTCTGGCTCTATGGCGTTAAATAAAACTGTTTAAAATCAATAAAAAATAGAGAGAAATATAGGTGATTGGGTTATTACAACGTGTTAGCCAGGCTAATGTGATGGTGGACAGTGCAATTGTTGCGCAAATAGATCTAGGTCTCCTAGTAATGGTTGGAATTGAGAGGGGTGATGGGGTTGAGCAAACAAACCGTCTTTTGGATAGGCTTTTAACATACCGAGTGTTTCCAGACAGCAAAGATCGTATGAACCTTAATATCCAGGAGGCTGGGGGTAGCATGATTCTTGTGCCGCAATTTACTTTGGTAGCAGACACAAACAAGGGAACAAGGCCTGGATTCTCACGGGCTGCATCACCAAAGTTAAGTAGTGACCTTTTTGATCATCTAGTAAGTTGTGGCGAAAAATCTACAGTACCAGTGTTTTCTGGCTGTTTCGGAAAGACTATGCAAGTCAGTCTTTGTAACGAGGGTCCAGTGACTTTTTGGCTTCGAGTTATACCGGATAGTGATTTAGTCTAAGCTGAAAGCCCGCTTTCGCGTATTATTAACCCCCTAAGTTTTTACTGGAGAGCTGAAATGGGATTTGGTGGGATAAGTCTCTGGCAGCTGCTTATCGTTTTGCTTATTGTTTTGCTGATTTTTGGTACTAAGCGACTGAAGTCAGTGGGTGGTGATTTGGGTGCGGGGCTTAAGAGCTTCCGAAAGGCCATGGATAACGATGACGAGGGTACTGCAACAACTGATGACACGAAAGATGAGAGTCCGCAACTCGAGGCGGGAGAGGCTGATGCTGAATTTGTTGAGCAGAAAGATACAAGCAAGAGCAGCGAGACCTAATGTTTGACGTTGGATTCTGGGAAGTAATTCTAATTTTTGGAGTTGGGTTAATGATACTCGGCCCGGAGCGTATGCCGCGAGTGGCAGCGCAGATTGGTAGGTGGGTGGGTCGGGCCCGTAGAACTGCTAGTGAGCTTAGACGTCAACTTCAGAGAGAGTTGGAAATGGAAGAGTTTAAGAAGCGTGCACCAACTAATCCGCCAAAACCTATGGGGAGCCAACCCCAGTCCAGTGGCGTTACGCCTTCTGTTTCTAAAGGGTCTATGAGTAGTGCTCCTAGAGATGTAAACGAGGCTTTAGAAGGTTCTTCAGAAATGGATGGCAAGAACAGTCAGAAAGTTGATAAAAGCGAAGATAATCCTGGGGAAAATAAAATAATGTCAACGATTGACAGTACTAACGCAAACGCAATCGATGAAAGTGTCCAGGAAGAGCAGATAAAGCATCCATGAGCATGGAGAGTGAGGAGCAGCTTGCTGAGGGTAGCTTGGTTTCACATCTGGTGGAACTTAGATCACGTTTAATTCGTTCAGCACTCTCTATACTTTTGATTTTTGTATGCTTGATTCCATTTGCTGAGCAAACTTTTACGATAGTAGCAACCCCATTGATGGAGCGCCTACCTGAAAACGCTACCATGATTGCTACGCAAGTTGCATCACCTTTTCTTACTCCATTTAAGACTTCCCTCTTTGTAGCGGTTTTTCTGTCAATGCCAGTAATTCTTTATCAGGTTTGGGGTTTTATAGCGCCTGGGCTTTATCGGAAAGAAAAAAGGTTTGCCTCTCCCTTACTTATTTCAAGCATTGTTCTTTTTTATTCGGGCGTTGCGTTCGCATATTTTGTCGTTTTCCCATTGATGTTTGGTTTTTTTGCAGCTGTTTCGCCTGAGGGCGTTACGATGATGACGGATATAAGCTCATATCTAGACTTTATTTTGACTATCTTTTTTGCGTTTGGTCTGGCGTTCGAAGTGCCGATTGCTACGGTAATGCTTGTTTGGAGTGGTCTTGTTTCATTAGAGGTGCTTGGAAAAGCTCGAGCTTATGTTTTTTTGGGTGCATTCGTTATGGGTATGCTGCTTACGCCTCCAGATGCTATTTCACAGACGCTTCTGGCGGTTCCAGTTTACCTTCTTTATGAAGCCGGCCTTATTCTGGCAAAAGTGCTGGGAAAGCAGGATGATGTTTTAGCTAATGCTGATAAATCAGATTCAACAGACATATGATTTTTTGATAACTATGAGCAACCACGCCGCAACTCACGTAGGACAAAAAGACCTATTCGGTCATCCCAGGGGCCTTGCAACTCTATTTATGACGGAGATGTGGGAACGTTTCAGCTACTACGGTATGCGTGCATTGTTAGTTCTTTTTATGATAGCGGCGATAGAAGATGGAGGCCTCGCATTATCTGATCAAAATGCAACGGCTATCTACGGCTTATATACAGCGGCAGTTTTTCTCGGATCACTTCCAGGCGGATGGATTGCAGATCGATTGATGGGTGCACAGCGTGCCGTATGGGTCGGTGGCATTATCATTATGGCTGGGCATTTCATTTTGGCTATTCCCAGTGATGTGATTTTTTTTCTGGGACTAATAGTTATAGTTTTTGGCACTGGTCTTCTAAAGCCTAATATCACAGCGATAGTTGGAGACCTTTATGAACAAGATGATCCGCGTCGTGACAGTGGATTTACTATCTTTTATATGGGCATCAATCTTGGTGCTGCGCTAGGACCACTAGTCTGCGGTTGGTTGGCGCTTCAAAACTGGCATTATGGATTTGCTGCAGCAGGTTTTGGCATGTTGTTTGGATTGATTCAATTTCATTTAACACGCCACCATTTAGGGAGCGCTGGCAGAGAACCTGATCCAACAGTTAACCAGAGTGATCGATTTAGACGTTATGCATGGACAACCATCACTGCTTGTATTGTTTTGGTTGTATACCTCTTTATAGCAGGAGTTATGGGTTGGATTAGATATGACGCAATTCTTTTAGCCCAAGGAGCCACCTATGTAATTGTTACTGTAGCCGCGGCTTATTTTTTGTACATCTTCGCTTTCAGTGGGCTGACTGACAGTGAGCGCCGAAAAATGGCATTAATTTTTGTGTTAATAAGTGCTGCTACCGTTTTTTGGGTTGGTTCGGAGCAAGCAGGTTCTTCTCTAAACCTATTCGCTGAACGATATACGATCAGAGAGTTTGGTAATTTTGTTATACCAGCCAGCTGGTTTCAGTCTGCAAACCCAGTCTTTATCATTCTTTTAGGGCCCCTGTATTCAATGCTTTGGGTAGCTCTTGCAAGACGACATATGGACCCAAGTTCACCATTAAAGCTTGCAATAGGGCTAATAATTCTTGGTATCGGTTTTATAGTCATGATTGGTGCAGCATCGCTAGTTGCTGAGGGGCAACAGGTATTGCCATCCTGGCTAATATTTACTTACTTATTGATGACAATGGGAGAACTTGCATTAAGCCCAGTAGGTATGAGCGCAATTACAAAGCTTGCACCACGCCGACTAGTAGGACAGATGATGGGTGTTTGGTTCTTGTCTTTGTCTTTGGGCAGCATATTGGCAGGGCTTTTTGCAGGAGAATTTAGGTCGGATGCAGTGGATGAAATGCCTGGCTTATATTTGCAACTAGTTATGATGACCGTGGGAGCTGGATTAATCTTGATGCTTGCCTCAGGTTATCTAAAACGTTTGGCTGGAGACAGTAAATAGCCCAAGAAACTTATCAGTCTGTAAGATAAGACAAGAGAGAAGCGCTCCAATGTCAGAAGAAAAACTAATGCCCCAACTTACTCTGAAGGCGATTTTTTTAGGAATAGCTTTATCAATGAGTTTAGCAGGAGCTAATGCTTACTTAGGTCTTTTTGCTGGTCTGACTGTTTCCGCATCTATTCCTGCAGCTGTGATATCCATGGCTATTCTAAAATTGTTTAAAGAGTCTAATATTCTTGAAAACAATATAGTGCAAACTGCAGCATCAGCAGGAGAGTCAATTGCAGCGGGAGTTATTTTCACATTACCGGCTCTTATCATTCTTGGATATTGGGATGTTTTTGAGTATTGGTGGGTAAGTGTTATAGCTGGGCTTGGGGGTTTATTAGGCGTGCTTTTCACAGTTCCATTGCGCCGCTCGCTAATTGTGGAGGAACAGCTTAGATACCCAGAAGGTACAGCAACGGCAGAAGTTCTTAAGATTGGGGTAAGCGGTGCACAAGGTGCACGATACCTTGGTATAGCAGCTGTTTTAGGTGCCTTAGCTAAATTAGCCGAGACAGGGCTAAGGCTTTGGCCAGGAGCTACTCAAACGGCAACCTACCTAGGCTCTAGTAGCGCTATCGCCTATGTTGGAATAAATTTATCACCCGCGCTTATTAGCGTTGGTTTTATAGTGGGTCTCAATATAGCTATCCTAGTTTTTATAGGCGGAGCGCTTTCTTGGTACTTAGCGATTCCAATTTACTCTGCATTTTTTCTTAGTACTGATACTGCCCTAATAACTAGTTTTTCTGAGGGAGCGAATCCATCGGATTTGGCTTATAGCATTTGGACATCAAAAATACGTTATCTCGGTGTAGGGGCGATGTTAGTTGGAGGCATCGGGGCTCTAATTTCTATGCGCGGGACGTTACTATCTGGAATTAAAAGTGGGCTGAACTCAAAACATATAAGCGAGGCGCTCCACTATGATCATAGACAACACGATATGCCTATGAGTCTTGTTTTATGGACGATAGTAATATTTTTAGTTCCAATTTTTTTCTTATATCAATCTATTGTAGATAGTTTTGGTGTCGCAATTACTATGACATTCATTATGGTAATTACAGGGTTTTTATTTTCTTCAGTGGCAGCTTATATGGCTGGTCTTGTTGGTTCCTCAAATAACCCAATTTCTGGCATTACGATAGCAACAATACTTTTCACCTCGCTTCTGCTTTTTTGGCTAATGGGAGGTGATTCTGTTGCGGGTCCTGCTGCTGCCATTATGGTCGGGGCGGTAGTTTGCAGTGCAGCAGCGATCGCTGGGGATAATCTACAGGATTTAAAAGCAGGCTACCTGTTGGGTGCAACACCCTGGCGTCAGCAATGCATGCAGGCCGTAGGAGTTATTTCCGCTGTGTTAGTTATGGCGCCGATTTTAAATCTTTTATTGAGAGCATATGGTATAGGAGCTCCATCTCTAGAACAGCCGAATGCTTTACTTGCTCCCCAAGCTACGCTGATGGCATCTGTGACAGAAGGTGTCTTCGGTTCAGGATTGCCTTGGGGCATGGTTCTTATAGGCGCTGTAATAGGCATAGTAATAATTGCTATAGATCACACGCTTAAGACGCGAGGCAGCAGTTGGCGTGCGCCAGTTCTAGCTGTGGCTGTAGGAATATATTTGCCACTGCAATTATCTACGGCAATACTTGTGGGGGGCTTATTAGCCTATATGGCTAATCGTAGTCATAGAGTCAACGGTACCGATGGCGCTTCCTTAAAGAACGGCACTTTATTCGCATCTGGCCTGATAACTGGCGAGGCGTTAATTGGCATCCTAATGGCAATTCCCATTGTTGTTACGGGCAACCCCAATGTAATTGCTCTGTCAGTAGAGCTACCAGGAGTAGTCGGCCTGTTTGTGACGTTCGCGATTGCCTTTTATCTCTACAAAGTTTCTATTCGGAGCAAACCAACAATATAAGATTGCTTTACGATCTCATATATTGAGTTTCTGGAAACTCCATATATGTCAGTCTGGTATTAATTTATATATAAATTAATTACCTGAAGATTCAGAGGTGACAAGCTCTCGGATCAGCTCAATAAGGGTTTCGTAATTACCGGCTGACGTGGCATTTGTCGTGTATTTTCCATTAACAATAACCGTTGGTACGGCCGCTATACGGTAACGCCTTGAAAGTTCATCTGCTCTTTGAAGCTTCGTATGTACCGCAAAAGAATTAAAGGTGTTAGTAAATTCTTCCGGACTTACATTGAATTGACCAAAGAAAGTTTGTAGTGCTGCTTCTGAGTCGAGGAAGTTACCATTCACATGGATTTCTCTGAAAAATGCCGCATGCATTTCTTCGCTCTTGCCTAAAGCTTCTGCAGCATAATACGCGCGTGCGTGTAGCTGTATAAGAGGGTTCCAAACAGCTGGAATTCTCACGAAGTTAACATTATCCGGTATGTCGGACTTCCAATTCTCCAGGAAAGGATCAAAAGTGTAGCAGTGTGGACAGCCGTACCAAAAAACTTCTGCAACCTCTACCTGATCTGGGCTGGAGCTAGTTGGTTGGGTTGGAGAAAGTCGGTCATAGTGTGTGCCAAGTTGAAATCTATCCGAGGTGTTTGCAGCATCACCCTGAGCAAAAATGGGCTGTCCTATTAGTAGTACGGCCATCGTTAATGTGGCTGTAAATATTTGATGTACTATTTTTTTTGTTGTCATTTCAGGATTCCTCTAAGCACCGTATCTTCTTAGCGCAGACTTTAAACGTAGACCATCACAGCTCATAATTACTGTGCCCTTGCCTTTGGTTTGTCACCTTCAAGGCGGCTGTAAATTGTACACTAATAAAATAGAAGTCAGCATTAACAAGATTTGTATAGTAGATAAGTACATATGAATAACCCGTTTACCTCTACTTTCATAAAGAGTGCTCATGAACCTAATCAGTTCCCAGCAGATTTTGGGCGGGAGATTGCTGTCGCTGGGCGTTCCAACTCTGGCAAATCAACAGCAATAAATGCAATTTTGCAAAGACGTAAACTTGCAAGAATAAGTAAGACACCTGGCCGCACTCAGCTAATTAATTTTTTCGATTTAGGTATGGAACGCCGAGTAGTTGATTTGCCAGGCTATGGCTATGCAAAGGTGCCCGAGTCAGTACAAAAACATTGGCGAAAATTACTTGAATCTTATTTTTTGGAACGGACATCACTGGCCGGGTTGATTGTGACGATAGATATACGTCGAGGTCTAAATAATTTAGATCAAACAATGCTTGATTGGGGCGAAAGTTCTAGAGTTCCTGTTGCTATTTTATTGACCAAAGCTGACAAGCTAAGTAAAAGCTCCAGCCTTGAACAGCTAATGAATACTAAAAAATCTGTACCCTCTAAGGTTCCGTTGATTCTTTTTTCTGGAACAAAGAAGAGAGGTGTTAGCGAAGCGCAGGCGCTTATGCAGAAGTGGTTAATAATTAATGAGGAATAACTAGCACAGGTTAAGAGCTAAAGACCCTGCATTAGGTTTATTTGCTGCGCAAAATCTATGTAGCACTGTATAGTGACAGACGAGTTCGTCCCACTCTAAGTGGTTGTCTCAGCATACTAGAGGAAATTATTGGAACTAGCTCTATAATGCGCGCGCCTCCGCAGTTTCTTTATCACTATGTCCAATATGAAGCACCTTCGAAATATAGCCATCATCGCGCATGTTGATCACGGTAAAACCACACTAGTAGATCGTCTTTTACAGCAATCTGGAACTTTGGGTGAGCGAGCTGCTATACCCGATCGTATTATGGATTCCGGTGATCTTGAGCGTGAGCGCGGAATCACTATCCTTTCAAAGAATACCGCTATTACTTGGAATGATTGGCGTATAAATATTGTTGATACTCCAGGCCATGCAGATTTTGGTGGTGAGGTTGAGAGAGTTTTATCCATGGTTGATGGAGTTCTCTTGCTAGTTGATGCTGTTGAGGGGCCAATGCCGCAAACACGTTTTGTTACACAGAAGGCATTTGAACGTGGTTTTATACCGCTTGTTGTAATTAATAAAATTGATCGTGATGGGGCCCGAGCCGATTGGGTTCTTGACCAAACTTTCGACCTATTTGACCGCTTGGGCGCTAGTGATAAACAGCTTGATTTTCCCGTGATTTATGCTTCAGCTTTGGATGGATATGCAACGCATGACCTAGCAATACATGCCACTGATATGTCACCTTTATTGAGTGCTATAACTTCTCACGTTCCCTCACCGAAAGTAGCATCTGATGGACCTCTTCAAGTGCAAGTATCTAGCCTTGACTACAATTCTTATGTAGGGGCACTTGGGATTGGACGAATTACGCGTGGTCGGATGGAAGCAAACTCACAAGTATGCGTTGTCCGTGCAGATGGAAGTATGCGCAACGGAAAAATCATGGAGATTTATGGTTTTCATGGACTTCAGCGAGAATCAATTCAATCAGCGCAGGCTGGGGATATAATCGTTTTTAGTGGCATATCAGATCTTCTTCTTTCCGATACTATTTGTGATCTCAATAATCCGGAACCGTTACCTCCTTTAAATGTTGATGAACCTACTATCAGCATGACATTTCAAGTTAACAAATCACCCTTTTCTGGAACAGAAGGTAAGTTTGTAACAAGTCGTCAAATAAGTGCTCGACTTGACCAGGAATTGAAACGTAACGTTGCGTTGCGAGTTGAGCCGACGGACGATCCGGAAAAAATTATTGTTTCAGGTCGTGGTGAACTACATCTTGGCGTCTTGATAGAAACGATGCGAAGAGAAGGTTATGAGCTTGCAGTTTCACGTCCAGCTGTGATCTATAAAAACATAGATGGAAAACGTATGGAGCCTTGGGAACGGCTTACTGTTGATTTTGATGAAGATTATCAGGGTGCTGTTATGTCTCGGATTGCTGAGCGCAAAGGAAAACTTGAGGCTATGACCCCTGATAGTAGAGGTCGAGTTAGATTGGAATATAGTATTCCTGCTCGCGGGCTTATTGGTTTTCGTACCGAATACCTCACTGCAACTGCTGGCACAGGACTAATCTATCATGCATTTGAGCAATATGAGCCATGCATAGATGCTGATATTGGCCGGCGCTCAAATGGTGTCCTTGTCTCTATGGCAGCTGGTAAAGCTCTCGCTTATTCGCTTTTCACTTTGCAAGAAAGGGGATCTTTGTTTATTGGGCGTGGCGCTGATGTTTATGAGGGCATGATTATAGGAATACATAGTCGTCAGAATGATCTAACAGTTAATCCAACAAAAGCAAAACAATTGACTAATATTCGTGCCGCTGGAACAGATGAAAACTTATTGCTTACTCCACCTATTACACTTTCATTAGAGCAAGCACTCGAATTTATTGATGATGATGAATTGGTTGAGATAACACCAAAGAGTATTCGTTTACGTAAGATGTATTTGAAGGAGTCGGATAGAAAACGTAATGCTCGTCTCCTATCTGCAGCTAGGGCAACAGGATAAGTTTTATTTTTCCTCCTTTAATGGGCTTCATCCCAGTTATCACCAATTCCACATTCAACCTTTAGTTTGACATCTAGCGTTGCCGCGCTTTCCATAATATTAATTATTTCTTGAGCATATTTTTCTGCGTCCGCTTCAGGAACCTCAAGTATTAGTTCATCATGAACTTGCATGATAAGGCGGGCATCAAGGCCCTTTTTTTGGAGCCATTGATCAACTTGTAGCATGGCAAGTTTTATAATATCTGCTGCGGTACCCTGCATAGGCGCATTGATCGCGCTACGTTCAGCATATTGCCGTCTTTGATGATTTTTTGAGTTTATTTCTGGTAGATATAGGCGTCGTCCAAAGACGGTTGAAACATATCCATTTTGACGTGCATTCTCGCGAGTTTGGTCCATATATTCCTTTACCCCAGGGTATCGCCTGAAATAGCTGTCTATATACTCTTGAGCCGCAGAGCGTTCAATTCCAAGCTGTCTGGCTAGACCAAATGCCGACATCCCATAGATCAGTCCAAAGTTGATTGCTTTTGCAGATCGGCGTTCAGTATTTGTGACATTTTCTTTATCTACTCCAAATACTTCTGCGGCAGTCGCTTGATGGATGTCTTGATCATTGGCAAACGCTCCAAGTAGACCCTCATCTTGAGATAGGTGAGCCATTATTCTTAATTCTATCTGGGAGTAATCTGCTGCAAGTAGCTTGTATCCAGCAGGCGCTATGAAAGCTTGTCGGATTTTTCGGCCTTCCGTTGTTCGGATAGGTATATTTTGTAGATTAGGATTTGAGGAGGATAGCCTTCCTGTAGCTGCTACTGCTTGATGGTAGGAGGTATGAATACGGCCTGTCTTCGAATTTACTTCAAGTGGAAGTTTATCTGTATAGGTAGATTTAAGTTTAGATAAACCTCTGTACTTTAGAATAAGGTTAGGCAGTGTGTATTCACCGGAGAGTTCCTGAAGGATGCTCTCAGCTGTTGACGGTTGTCCTTTTGGAGTTTTGCCCAGTACCGGCAGTTTTAGGCGTTCATAGAGAATTTCCTGTAATTGTTTTGGAGAATCTAAGTTGAAAGGCCCTTCAGCTTCAGCATGTGCAGCAGTTACTGTTTCAGAGATCGTTTCAGCCAATCGCTGGCTCTGGTGACGAAGTATTTTTACATCTATCAGAACCCCCGTGTACTCCATTTTCTGTAGAACATTAACTAATGGCTGCTCAATCTCCGTATAGAGTTGTTTGAGCTCAGGGGTTGCGTTGAGCTTTGGCCAGAGGTTCTCATGAATTTGCAGGGTAATGTCCGCATCCTCTGCGGCATAATGCGCTGCAGTCTCTATATCGACTTGATCAAAGCAAATTTGTTTAGCGCCTTTTCCTGCTACTTCTTCATATTTTGTGGTTTTTTTCTTTAGATATTTTGACGCTACTGATCCCATATCGTGGCGTGTTGCTGTCGAATTAAGCACGAATGATTCTAGCATCGAGTCGTAAGCGATTCCTTTCAGGAAAATTCCATAGTTAAAGAATATATGTGCATCATATTTAAGATGATGCCCAACTTTTTTTGCCGGACTTTCTAACCATGGTTTCAGGATTTTTAGTACCTTGTCTCTATCTAGCTGCTCAGGGGCTCCTGCATAACGATGAGCTAATGGAATATAAGCACCTTTACCAGCCTCTATAGCTAATGAGAGTCCCACTATTTCAGCTTGCATATAATTAAGGCTCGTTGTCTCTGTATCGATAGCTGTTAAATCAGCATTTTTTATTTTTGATAGCCACTCATCAAGTTGCGTATCTGTATAGATTGTTTCATACGTAATTATTTTTGAATGATCTTCTGTGTCAACAGGTTCGGCTCCCAACTTTCTTAAAAGCACCCTCAGTTCTAAGCGTTCAAATAATGAATAGAGTTTTTCTTTGTTCGGTTTATGGAGTGTTAGGTCTTTAATTTCGACAGATAATTCCACGTCACGAACAATTGTCACTAACTTTTTATATAACGGTAAAGTGCTAATGGTTTCACGTAGTCTTTCGCCAACTTTTCCACCTACTTCCTCCGCATGAGACACTAGAGTTGCAAGATCGTTGTACTCTTTCAACCATTTAGCAGCAGTTTTTGGACCAACACCCGGAACACCAGGAATGTTATCCGAGGTATCTCCTACTAGTGTTAGATAATCCACAATTTGGTCTGGTCTAACACCAAATTTTTCATATACCCCATCAGCATCCATTCTTGTGTCGCTCATAGTGTTAATAAGCATGATGTTCTTATCAACCAGTTGAGCCATATCTTTGTCTGACGTTGAAACGATAGTAGAAATTTCTAATTTGCTTGCTTGGTTAGCAAGAGTTCCGATTACATCGTCTGCTTCTACACCTCTAATCCTTAAAACTGGTAAGCCCATAGCTTCAATAGCTTCCAAAAGAGGTTCAATCTGTGGTCGTAGGTCTTCCGGCATAGGAGGGCGATTAGCTTTATATTCTTCATATAAATCGTTTCTGAAAGTTTTCCCTGGTGCATCAAAGATTATGGCAATACGTTGCGGGTCAAAATCGTCTAGCAACTTATAGAGCATGTTCAGAACCCCGAGAATTGCACCTGTTGGCTCACCTTTGCTAGAGGTAAATTCAGGGAGTGCGTGATAAGCACGAAAAAGGTAAGAGGATCCATCGACTAAAATGAATGGCTTACCTGTAGACTTTTTTGATGATTTTGGAGAGTCTTTCACTGAACCGTCTTTAGCCCCATATCTTTAAGGGTTGCTATTAGAAGCATTTTCCGTAAGTTCTTCCTGTTCTTCCTGTTCTTCCTGTTCTTCCTGTTCTTCCTGTTC
>TARA_B100000686_G_scaffold23476_2_pt1 | contig 45689 bp, 39 predicted proteins | sample TARA_B100000686 | Tara Oceans TARA_B100000686 (sample SAMEA2622733) | marine metagenome | biome: marine biome (ENVO:00000447); feature: marine epipelagic mixed layer (ENVO:xxxxxxxxx); material: "saline water (ENVO:00002010), including plankton (ENVO:xxxxxxxx)" | depth 150 m
CAGTTCCCGGAATTTTTCACTCAGAGCACCTTCTCTTTTAATAACATGATTATACAAAGCACTTTGTTTAATATGATAATCTGGATCCTTGTTTATATAGAATTCTTGTTCTGGCAAAACCCACCCACGATCTTTAATTGTCTGTTCAATTAATTCTTTACTTTTACTGTCATTCATAATTTTCCTCCTGAACATATTTGGAACATAAAAAAATTTAGAAAAATTCTTTAATAGGCAAAAAAATACATTTTTCTTCACCCATTTGATTATGATATGAGAACAATTTTAGAATACAGTATCTAAACATTTAAGAAATAATCCAACTTGGAAACAAAAATTAATCGCAATATAGACGTTTTTAAATAGGGAGTTAGCAAATGGAGCGGAACAAAAGATTAGGTGTAGCAGTAGTAGGTTCGGGTCGCATCGGTACTCTTAGAGCAAATATGGTGAGTAGACATCCTTCCCTAGAATTTTTGGCAATCTCTGATAAAGAAAAAGAAAGAGCCGAATCGCTAGGAGAAAGTGTAGCTGCCAATCTTGTAACAGATGACAACTATGAAATAATCTCGCATCCTAAAGTAGATACTGTCATAGTATCTACACCTGAACATGACCACACAGAATCGATCATTCAAGCTCTAGAACTTGGGAAACCTGTTTTTGTTGAAAAACCACTTGCTCTAACTCTAGAAGACGCAAACAAGATTGTTGAAACAGTTGAAAAAACCGGAGTTGAACTCAGAGTGGGATATTCCAGAAGACACGATAGGCGGTGGATGGTTGCAAGAGAACAAGTAGATAAAGGAAGACTAGGAGAAATAATTGCAATAAATGCAAGGGTCTATAATTCCAGAGCACAAATGGAACAAATTTTAATTCGCTCTCCTCATGCAACAATGGTTATGGACGCACTAACATATTATGTAGATATGGTTTGTTGGTTTAAACCTGGCGTAAAACCAGTTGAAGTTGTAGCAAGAGCAAATGGAAAAGTTTTCAGGAAAATGGGATATGAATCAGAAGATGTCACCTGGGCAATTATCACTTTTGAAGATGGAACTGTTGTTAACCTAGGAATCTGCTACGCATTACCAGCAAAATATCCTACTCACGGACAAAGTGCTCGTTTCGAAGTTCTAGGAACCGATGGTGTTATCCTCCTAGACACAGACAATAAAGACAGTCTCTTATATACAGATAATGGTGTTCCACATGCTTATGTTCCAGGACACCAGTCGAGTCTAGTTTTTATGCAAACTAACTCTTCAGGAGATTGGTCGATGGGAGATTTTTGGGGACCCATAGCGAATGAAACAAGAACATGGCTTGACCACCTCGCAACTGGTCATCCATGTCAACACACTACAGCTCAAGAAGGAAGACAAACTGTAGAACTAACTATGGCTATTGATTTATCAGCAAAAACTGGAGAAAAAGTAAAAATTCCAATGGTATAAATTTACAATTAAATGGGAGATGCCAAATGATGCATGTGACGCAAAATAGCGTTGATATAGGATTAGCGACAAATAATATTAATGAAATGAAAAAATTCTATATAGAAGTCCTTGGATGTACTGAAGTTGTAACAACAGAAATCCCTGAAGACTTTATTAGACAAGCTGGGTTTGGTGAAAACAATCTTAAATTATATGCGTTAAAGTTTGGTGACATTTTGATTAAATTACTTCATTTTGAAAATAGTCCTAGAGGAAATGAACATAAATTAGCAGATTCCCAAATTGGATTTCGATACTTAACCTTTTGGGTAGAAGATATGGAAGAAACCGTAGAACATTTAGAAAAAAATAATGTAGAACTTCAATGTCACATTCTTTCTAGAGTTCCCGAGAGAAAACTTGTCTTTTTTAAAGACCCCGACGGAAATTTATTAGAACTAAACTGGATAGACCCAAACCATACATAATTTCGTAATTTTTTCTAAAAGGATTTTGAAATGAATTTGAAAAACAAATTTAACCTCGAAGGAAAAGTCGCATTTGTAAGTGGTGGAAGTAGAGGATTAGGAAAAGCTTGTGCACTTGCATTAGCTGAATTTGGCGCTAGTGTAGCCTTGGGAGCAACTGACGAGGGGAAATTAGTTGAGGTATCTCAAGAAATAAAAGAATTAGGAAGTGATGTAATAACTTGTCCTATGGATATTGCGAATCCTGATTCTGTTAAGAAAGCAATAGATAAAGCGGCAAAAGATTTCGGAAAGCTAGACATTCTTGTAAATGCTGCTGGTATATGTCCTCGTGTTCCTTGTCTTGAAATGAGCGAAAAAGAAATGGAAAAAACATTTCAAATCAACACTTTTGGAACTTTTTATATTTGTAATGCTGCAGCCAATCACATGAAACAAAAAATAGTCTCTGAAGATGGTGGAGGAAGAATTGTCAATTTTGGCTCAGTCGCGGGTTTTAGAGCAAGACCAAATGTCCCAATTTATGCGGCCTCAAAAGCAGCTGTCCATGTTCTTACACAATCTATTGCTGTAGACTGGGCAAAATATGGGATAAGAGCAAACATCGTAATTCCTGGTCAATTTGATACAGATATGGGAGCTCCCTTAATGAACGATCCTGCTGCTTTAGAAGCATATGTAAAAAGAATTCCTGCCTCTAGGGTGGGTCAGCCTGATGAATTGCCCTCACTCGTAATATATCTATGCTCTGACGCTTCTTCTTATGTCACTGGAGGACTTTTCCCTATGGATGGAGGACTTACCTTACAATAGTTCAAGGCAACTCTGTTTAGGGAAATCAAAGAATGAAAAAAAAATTCAATATAGGTGTTGATGTCGGTGGAACTTTTACAGACCTCGTGCTCATGGACACGAATTCAAATTTGCTCTGCTTACGTAAATCGCCAACAAATGTCAATAATCCAGAACTTGGAATAATCGCTTGTATAGAAAAAGCAGCTGAACATTTGAATGTCTCAAAAGAATATCTACTAGAGAATTGTGAAAAGTTTGTTCATGGCACAACTGCGGCAACAAATGCATTACTTACAAATAAAGGTGCTAAAATAGGACTTCTAACTACAAAAGGATTTCGTGATTCTTTATCTTTCAGGAGAGGATTTAGAGAAAATGTATGGGATCACCGTGCTGCTTATCCCACTGTACTTGCAGATCGTTTTTTAAGGTTTCCAATTGAAGAAAGAATTGATGCAAATGGACACGAAGAAACAAAACTCTCTAAAAATGATATTCAGAAAGCAGTTTCATTCTTTAAAAGAGAAAAAATTGAATCTCTAGCTATATGTTTTATAAATTCATATCTAAACGCTTCTCATGAAAAAAAAGCAAGAATTCTACTTGGGAAAAAAGGATTAGAAATCCCTATTTTCCTCTCTTCTGAAATCGCACCCATTATTGGGGAATATGAAAGAAGTTCTACAACTTGTGTTAATGCTTATATTCATCCTGTTGTCACTTCTTATCTTAAAGAACTAGAAAAACGACTTAGAGCAATTCGTTATAAAAATTCAATCCATCTTGTACAAAGTAATGGAGGTATGACTGATATTAAACAGGCAATTCGCACTCCAATTTCTCTAGTTCTCTCTGGTCCAGCAGCAGGAGCCTCTACAGGATGTATTTATGCAAAAACTTTCAAAAAACAAAATGGCATTTTTTTCGATATGGGTGGTACTAGTACAGATGTAACCCTAATAAGAGACGGCAGTCCAGGAATGATAGATCAATCTACCGTAGGGGGTTATCACGTAAATCTGCCATCTGTAGAAGTACAAACAATAGGAACAGGTGGAGGGACTTTAATTTGGGTAGATGCAGCTAAAGGGATTAGAGTCGGACCTAAAAGTGCAGGTTCAGTACCCGGGCCTGCTTGTTATAGTAAAGGGGGCATTCAGCCGACTATCACTGATGCGAATTTATTATTGGGTCGAATAAATACTAAAGGTTTACTAAATGGAGAAATTCCACTTTCAATCAAAAAAGCTAAAACAGCCTTTAACAATTTTGTTGCTAAAAAACTCAAAATGAATACAACACAATCTGCTATCAGTGCCATACGTTTAGCAAATCAATTTATGGCAAGTTCTATTTTAACAATTTGTTCTCGACACGGTTCTGATCCTAGAGATTTAACCCTTATTGCAGGGGGGGGTGCAGGTGGAATTTCTGTATCTAGTGTTGCAAGAATTTGCGGAATACAAAAAATTCTAATTCCAAGAGAAGCTTCTGCCGCTTGTGCAGTAGGAATGGTTTGTGGACCCTTACGATATGACCGAAAGAGAAGTTATATGGTTAGAACAAGCGAAACAAATGCTATGCAACTTCTCCAACAATTCAAAAACTTAAAAAAGGAAACAAAAACCTTGGTTTCAGAAACAGAAAATCAAGAATTAATTTTTGGAATAGATATGCAATACCCAGGTCAGGCTTGGGAACTAACTATCAATTTAGATAAAATTTCTTTAAAAAATTTGTCTCCCAAAAAATTAGAGATGCTTTTTCATGAGGAACATTTAAACAATTATGGACATAACAGACCCACTGAACCGGTTCAAATTACAGGTTTTAGAATTACATTAAAAGAGAAACAAAACTCCTCGCTTCCCATACATCCTCAAGTTCAAAAAACAGAAGAAATATCTTTAGAGGAAAGAAATGTTTATTTTGAAAAAACTGACAATTGGAAAAATTCTAAAGTGTTCAATGGGGAACATATAACTAGAAAGATGAAAATTAAAGGTCCTGCTATTATAGAAGAATCATCCACTACAATTTTAGTTGAACCTGGCGATATACTTTCTCTAAACAAAAATGGTGCTTTCCAAATTGAGCTAGTAACAAAAAGGACCCCAAAAAGAAAAATTCAAAAAAAAGAAAAAATTGACCCTGCAAGTCTAGCGATTTTTCAAAATCAACTGGACCTTATATCCCGACAAATGGGGATCATAATGCAAAGAACTGCACGTTCTACTATATTTAGTCAGGCACATGATTTTTCTTGTTTTATTACTGACTCATTAGGTCAACTAGTTTCTCAAGCTGATGGTCTTCCTATACATACAGGAAGCGGTGGGTTCGCAGTTCGCGGGGTTCTCAAGAAATTCGACAAAAATATTTATCCTGAAGATCTATTCCTGCTAAACGATCCCTATATTGGAGGAGGAAATCATCTGCCTGACTGGACTGTAATTGCGCCAGTTTTCGTTCAAAAAACTCTTTGTGGTTTCGTTTCAAATAGGGCCCACCAAGTTGATGTTGGTGGAGGTGTAATAGGAACTTATAATTCAGATGCAACAGAAATTTTTCATGAAGGCATAAGAATTTCCCCAATAAAGATTAAAAATAAGGGAATTTTCGAAGAAGACATATTAAAACTTATCCTTTCAAACACTCGAGCTTCCGAAGTAATTAGACATGACTTTTCTGCAATGGTTGGAAGCACACAAATAGGAGTCTCTAAACTTGTTGAAATAATTCGTGAAAAAGGAAAGAAATTTGTCTTACAAGGTTTTTCAGAATTGCTAAATTATTCTGAATCATTAATGCGATCTGAATTAAGGAAAATCCCAGACGGTATTTACAAGGGAATAGAAACTATGAATACAGATTGTTTTGAGGAAAAAGAAATCCCAATACATCTAAAACTTACAAAAAAAGGTACAAGCATCACCGCAGATTTTTCTGGAAGTTCAGTTCAAATTAAGGGGTATAAAAATAGCCCAATATCTAATACTCATTCTGCTTTATATACGGGAATTTCCTCGCTTGTAGATCCTAACATCCCTCATAATGAAGGCTCATATAGACCTATAAAGATTGTTGCGCCTGAAGGAAGTGTAGTGAATGCCAGTTTTCCTGCTCCTGTCACATTATGTACTGTTTTTCCTGCACACGAAATAATTCATTGCGTTTGGAAATCTATACATAAAAAATTACCGGATAAGGTATCAGCGGCATGGGCAAAAACTGCCTACCCGATTACTGCAGGTTACAATGAAAAAAATGAATTTTTTGTTATTTATCATTGGCTTGGAGGACCAGGAACTGGCGCAGTAATGGGAAGAGATGGCTTAGACCTTATTGGAAATCTTCCAACTTTAGGAGCATTAACAATCCCGAATTTAGAACATTACGAACAGGATTATCCAGTTCACTTTATTCGCCAAGAAATAAGAAAAGACGGTGGAGGAGTTGGAAAATGGAGAGGTGGAACGAGTGTAAATTATGAGGTAAAAATCAAATCTCCTATTAGTTGTTCTACAAGAGGAGAATCCTGTAGGACAGTAACATCCTTTGGTTTAAATAAGGGCAAACATGGTTCTATTGCTAAAGTTCTCTACAAAGAAAATGGGAAGAGCAAATGGGTAACTCTACCACAATACCAAAATATTGAACTATTACCCGGTATCCTTAAAATAGATGGAGCTGGCGGAGGGGGGTTTGGAAATCCTTTTCAAAGACCAATCAAATCTGTCTTGGAAGATGTGAAGAACGGTGTTGTCTCCATAAAAAGTGCGCTAATTGATTATGGTGTATGTATTAATTCGAAAAATTTTAAAGTGGATGAATCACAGACAAATAAAATAAGAATGAAAAAAATTAAAGCCTAGGAATTTTGTCATTATTGACAAGTTCAATAATTGATTCTTCAAATGCAGTAATTGTTCTTTCGACATCTTCTTCAGAATGAGCAGAAGACGTAACACCCCCTGTATAAGACATAAGATCCACCCCCCTACTCCTTAAAGACATCTGAAAATCTAATACTTGTTTTGGAGGAATACTCTTTAATTCACGAGCATGCAAGTTTGTATAATCATCTTTTTTATGCGACCCCAGAAAAATATGAAAGGTAGAAGACTCTCCATATACAAATCCAGAGATCTCATATTTTTTGAAAATTTGAGAAAAGTTTTGTCTTAGTTTTTTTGCAGAAGAATCTGCTTTTTTTTGAACTTCTCCCAATTTGAAAATCTCAAGTGCAGCTATTCCACTCGCAGATGATAAAGGATTGGCATTGAAAGTACCGCGATGAAAAACCCCTGCTTGAAGACCTTTGAATTCCTTACTGGGATCAAGAAGATCCATCAATTCAGATTTTCCAGAGACACAACCTCCCGGCAAACCACCAGTAAGATTCTTTGCAAGTGTTGTAAGGTCTGGAGTGACTCCCTCAAGTTCCTGAATCCCTCCAGGGCTCCATCTAAATCCAGTAATGACTTCATCAAAAATCAGAACAACATTATTCAAGTCACATAATTTTCTAAGTCCCTTTAAAAAAGAATTCGGAATTGGAACAGTTCCCCAAGATGCTCCTGATGGTTCAAGAATAATGGCAGCAATATCCTTATTTTCAGACAACACATCTTCAACAAACTGCAAATCTGCAGGACAAACAATAGATGAATCTACTACATTTTCAGGTAGTCCATGAGATACTTTTTTGTCAAATGGAAACTTAATTCCAACATTAGTGTCATCTCCCCAACCATGAAAATGTCCTTCAAATCGAATAATCTTGCTCCGTCCGGTAAATGCTCTTGCCAATCTTATTGCTAAAATATTTGCTTCCGTCCCAGAGCCCACAAATCTTACACGCTCAGACGAAGCATACATGCTAGATATCAATTCTGCCCATTCTAATTCCTTTTCCGATAAAGAAGAGTACAAAGTACCTTGATTAACTTGCAAATTTACCGCTTCCACAATAGCTTCGTGAGAATGTCCTAATAAAAGAGCAGCGCTACCCATTGAGTAATCTATATATTCGTTTCCATCCACATCCCATTTTCGAGACCCTTTTGCTTTACATATAAAAATAGGAAATGGCGTTGCATAACGTAATTCGCTTGTAATTCCACCTGCAATTAAACTTTTTGCTTTTTCAGACAGTTCTTTAGACTTTTGTCTCTTAGAACTAAAGGAATTATCCATTTATGTGAAATCTCCAAAAAACTAACAAAACAAGAACTCCAAGAACTATTGTGAGTTTTGAACGTTTCATTTTAACTTCCTACCCGTACCACATAAAGTTCTTCGAGTACTTAAGAAATACTTACGAGAGAGAAACAATTGCAGTCATTGAAATATTTGCATCTACATTCGGTGAGGGCAGCGGAATTTGCAAAGCAGTAAATGCTGGCCTATCATTTGGAAAAATTTTGTCAAAAAGAGAGTCTAAAGAAATTAGATCATTAATATCTTTCAAAAAAACAGTTAAGTGAGATATTTTAGAAAAATCCGCATTTAATATAGATAATGTGCTTTCTAATTGCGTGAGTATATTAGTAGCCTGAGATAAAACATCTTTATCTTCTTCTTTTTTAGAAATTATATTTGACAAAAAGACCAAATCTCCAGCTTTGGTACCAAGACTCATATGGGCTCCCAAAGAGTCATTCCCTGAGGTGATAATTTCTTTTTTGAAAACGGAATCTGAAGCAATAGCTGTAGGTTCAATTTCTATACGCTCTCCCTTATGTCCAACTTCTGCAACTTGAAGAACAGTTAGTGCGGGTGGATCAGATGGGAAAAATTTTTCATGTATTCGGTGGAAAGTTGGAAAATCTCGCATATCTTGGAGATACACAGTAAGATTTAAAATTTGTTCGAGAGAAGAACCAGATCCTTCTAAATGTTTTCTAATTAAATCGTATGTAAACCATGTTTGGACGGCAATTGGACCATTTCTACTATCTTCATGACTTCTTCCAACCTTTAAAATATGACCTTCCTCTGGAATATCATCATAACTATTAATCAAAGGGGAACCTGGTTTTGATGTATCTGTTGGAATCTGACCTGCAACAAAAAGATAGGGTCCAGCACCAACAACATGAGAAAAATGTGCGGCAGAACTATGTTCTTTTGAACCAGGCAATGCGGTTCTTTTGCCTAAAGCTTTCTCCGCTTCGGGATTGAAAGCAATTCCATCAATATTAAAACGAACATACTCATCCGGATCAAAATGTCCCATTCCTACTGCAGTACTTGGTGTCGGATCATTAGGTTCATAAAATTTTCTTATAGTATCAAAGATAGGGAAAAACCGTTTGTCTCTTTGATAAAGATGAAATCGTACAAGATTAGTTAAATTCCCACCTTCTTCCTTAAGTACATCAGAAACACTTTCATAGGCGGAAATAGACTGCGATGCAATCGGTCCTTCAATAGAATCAACCCAAGGATAACTATGATTTGGTGAAGGTCCTAATTTATCTACATCTTCATGCTTTGTACATAAATTAGCAGTTTTAGGATGTAATCCTAATTGACCACTAAAAAATAAAAAAGATTTAGTTTTCACATATCTTGGCCATTTATTTATAAAATTTATAAATTGATTTTCTAGTTCCATTAAATCCTCAATTTTTTTACTAGTTATATTGTATTAGATATAATAAACATTATACTTTTAACGTACAAAGTTACAACTCAGTTCTATTAATCATTATTTGTCATTATAGTTTCTTGATTTTTAAAGGTCTTACTTGTTTCTAATTTTCTTATCTTGAGTTCTTAAAAAAATACAGAAAGAAAAAAATTGTGTGAGCATCATAAAATTACAGAACTTTCTAATGGCAAAATTTTTGCACTACAAAACATATTCGAACTAGACGGAAAAGTAAGTGCATATCCTTCAAGCACGTCTGGATTTTCTTGCTCAAATTCTTTTCTCATTTATGAAAAAAGTGGTGCACTTTTACTAGATACTGGGTACACATCTCATGAGAAAATGGTACTAAAACAACTCTCTACTATTTTAGAACCCAACACTCCACTCTCAATTTTTCCATTAAGGATCAATGAATTCATGTCAGTTGGTAATGCAATGGCAATTGCAAAAGAATTTAACGTTATAGAGTGCTATTCACATGTCCCAGAAATGACATTTTGGTTAGATTTCGAAACTACCGAATCAAAAAAAGCAAAAATTATACCTACAACAGTTCTGAAATTTCCAGGAAAAATTGAAGTTGGGGGAAGAAATAGATTAGTTGACGCATTTAGAGCACCTATTCAACTCATAGCAACTAGATGGGTGTATGATCAAACGACCAAAACTCTTTTCACATCAGACTCTTTCACCCAATTTTCTCAAGAAAAGATTGAAGGTCCATGGATAATGGAAGAAAATAATAGACATGATAGCTATAAATTCGCGAAATCATTTTTACTAAATTCCCGTTATTGGTGGCTTGAGGGTGCAAATACAATGCCTTTAAGAAACGATATTAATGAAATTTTTGGAAAATTTGAAATAAATACAATTGCCCCAGGATATGGTTCGATTATTAACGGGGAAAAACTGGTGAATGAAGAATTTTCTACACTAATGCAGATCCTAGAAGATCTGGATCGAGAAAAAACTGATGCCTCGTATGTTCATAGAGACATAGAAAGGTGAAATCATGAAAAATCCTCTACCTAGAGAGATTGTTCCAGGAATTTTTTGGCTTGGTCAGTGCCTAGAACAGCACTTTCAAGGGAATGTCTACCATGCTTATAACGCAGCTTTTCTCATTGTTGGCTCTAAAAGTTCCTTGCTAGTTGAAACAGGACACCCTGGGGATTTTTCTGAAATAAATCGACAAGTCAAAGAAATAGCACTCCCTAAAAAAAGCAAGATAGAACATCTTTTTATAACTCATCAAGAAACACCTCATTCTGGTGGCCTAGGAAGATTTCTTAATGAATATTCTGATTTAAAAACAATCTGTGGGGATACAAGTGATTATCATCTTGCATTTCCTGAACATTTAAAAAAACTTAGACACATGGAAATAGGTGATTCGATAGATCTTGGAGACAGGAAATTTGTCATCGTAGAACCTGTAATAAGAGACATGAGAACTACACTTTGGGGAGTGGATATGAAAGAACGTGTTTTATTTCCAGGAGACGGTTTTGCCTACAGTCATTATCACTGGGATGGACATTGTGGAAAAACTGCAGAGGAAGCCGAATCTCTAGATTTAATTGACGTTTCTGCTGTTTTTGCAGAACGTGCACTTTTTTGGACCAAATATGTAGATATGAATATATACGTTGATAGGCTAGAAGAAGTAATAGAAGAATTCAAGATTCAAGTAATTGCTCCTACTCATGGTTTGCCAATAAAAAATATATCACAGACCTTACCAAAAATCAGGAAAGGTCTTGTAGCTGCTCAGGCTTAAAACAGAATTTCACAAAAAACACAGGGCATAAAATGAGAAATTACTCTCCAAATGTTCTTCAAACTAAGGGAGGAGAACGGGCAAACCACATGACTTTGAAACGTCCAAAAGGGATGATTCAACTTGATTCTGGAACACCGTCTTTTCCAACACCAGACCATATATGTGATGCTGCAAAAAAAGCACTTGAGGATGGCCTCACTCATTATGCTCCAGGTCAAGGTGATCCAGAATTTCTACAAGCAGTCTGTGAAAACATTGAAAGAGAATGTAAATCGAACTACTCAACTGATTCAGTAATTCCAACTAATGGAGGAAGTTCTGGAATTTATACAGTCATGACAGCATTTCTCGGAAAAGGAGACGAAGTTATCCTGATGGACCCGACATTTTCGCTTTATTCTCATGTTGCTAAACAAATAGGAGGAATCCCAGTTAATGTACCTCATGGTCCTGATTACCATTTAGACATACAGGCTATTAGAGATTCTATTACTGACAAAACCAAATTATTACTCATTTGTAATCCGAACAACCCGACGGGATTAGTTTATACTCAGAAAGAACTCGAATCTCTTACTGAGTTATGTTCAGAAAAAAATATCATTCTCGTCTCAGATGAAGCTTATGCTAAAATCTTGCAACCAGGTTTTAAACATGTTCCATTATTATCTTTCAAAGAGCATAAAAATAATTTAATACTACTAGATACATTCTCAAAGACTTACGCTATGACCGGGTGGAGACTCGGAAATATGGTAGTCCCAGAAGATATGCATAGCGTGATTTTTGGTATCCATCGGTCAATTAATGGTCCAATTTGTTCTTTTGTACAGAGAGCAGGTGCGGCTGCTCTTCGCGGATCTCAAGACTGCGTTTCTGAAATGAAAAGAGAATATCAAAAAAGAGGTAAATTAATGTATGAACTTGCAAAAGAAATTCCTGGACTTATACCCCTAGAACCTCAAGGAGGTTTTTATCTTTACTGCCGTTATAATCTACCAATGTTAGCATCGAATTTAAGGAAAAAGATTTGGGATGTTGGCGTAGCAATCCGAAGTGGAACTGAATTCGGAAAATCTGGTGAAAACCATGTAAGACTTACCTATTCTGTCAGTGAAGAAACAATCGAAAAGGGAATGCAGATCATAAGTGAATTTTTCAAAAAAACAACTTAAAGAAAAGGATCTGGTATAAAAGAATATATATAATTTTCAAAATATATTGGTAGCGGGGGCTGGATTCGAACCAGCGACCTTTGGGTTATGAGCCCAACGAGCTACCAGACTGCTCCACCCCGCATCGAAGAGAATCAAACTAACACAAATTATTCTAAATTAGAAGAATAAGAATAAACTTATTCCTTCATCACTTTATATTTTTCCGAAGAAAGAAATTCGAAAACTGTATCTCCCGACTTCACCAAACCTAAATTTTCTCTTGCAATTTTCTCTACAACTTTAAAATTATTTTTAAGGGAAAAAATTTCAGACTTTAACTTCTCGTTTTTCGATTCAAGTTTGACAACTTCATTTTTTAATTTCTGTAGCTTTCCCTGATCTTGAAAAAGAGAAAAAATACCATTACGCCCAAAAAAAGCATTTAGAAAAACAAGTACGCTAATACCAATTAAAAACCAACAGATGATTACACTAATATATGAACTAGAATCTCTAAAATAACTTCTCAAAATTTAAATCTCTCAGATGAAAAAACTATCCTATTCTTTTCATCACTTTCGAGGCGGCATTAAGTGTAAAATCTAAATCTGATTTATCATGTGAAACTGACATAAATCCTACCTCAAATTGACTAGGAGCAAAAGCTACACCTTCATTAAGCATCCCGTGAAAAAAATGAGAATATAATTTCAAATCTGACCTCATAGCTTCCGTAAAATTCTTCACAGTACCTTCTTGAAAATAGAACCCAAACATAGAACCACAGCAAGTAGCACTCATTGGAATATTGTTTATCCTTGATAAATCTAAAAGACCTTCAATCAGATATTCGACCTTGCTTGAAAGAATTTGAGGAATATCTAATTCATTCATAACCTTAATCGTTTCAATTCCCGCAGACATTGCAAGCGGATTACCAGAAAGTGTCCCTGCCTGATAAACTCCACCAAGAGGAGCTACTTTTTCCATGATTTCTTTTTTGCCGCCATATGCAGCAACAGGTAATCCTCCTCCAATTACCTTTCCTAGTGTTGTTAAATCGGGCTTAATCCCAAACAATTCCTGTGCGCCACCTTTAGCAACTCTAAAACCAGTCATAACTTCATCAAAAATAAGAAGAGCGCCGTAATTAGTCGCAATGGAACGCAGTGTTTCTAAAAATACTTGATCTGGAACAATTAATCCCATATTTCCTGCAACTGGTTCAATTATAATACAAGCAATTTTTTCTCCGTGAATAGCAAAAAGTTCTTCAACTGCATCTATATCGTTATATGGCAATGAAAAAGTATTGCGAGCATAATCAGTCGGTACTCCTTCACTATCAGGAACACTAAATGTCGCTCCTCCACTCCCAGTTTTAACAAGAAGACCATCTGAGTGACCATGATAACACCCATCGAATTTCAAAATCATATCTCGTTTTGTAAATCCTCTTGCAAGTCTGATCGAAGACATTGTTGCTTCCGTCCCAGAATTAACAAATCGAATAAGTTCCATAGATGGAAAAGAATTTTGTACTAGTTCTGCAAGAGAAGTCTCTAGGACTGTAGGTGCACCAAAACTTGTACCAGATTCAGTCGTTTCTTTAACAATAGACACAATTCTTGGATGAGCATGACCTAAAATTAACGGACCCCAAGACAGAACATAATCAATATACTTGTTTCCATCGACATCCCAAATATGAGAACCCTTTCCACGATCGACAAAAAAAGGTGTGCCACCTACTCCTTTAAAAGCACGGACAGGGCTATCTACTCCACCAGGAATTATCTTTTGAGCAAGTGAGAAAGATTTCTTAGACATTTCATTTTGAATCAATTTATATATTTTCCTACTAGAAGTTCGAGTCGACTAAGAGTTTCATTTGAAATAGATTTAAGATCTGAAATAATCGATGTTTTCAAGATTTCAGAAAATGGGCTCTTTCCCTCAATTTGAGAAATAGAATTTGTAATAATCGTTCTTGCGAGTTCTGCATTTTTCTTAACTAAAGCAATAACAGATTCCACATCTACATCTTCTTCTTCCTCATGCCAACAATCATAATCAGTCGAAAGTGCAATCGTTGCATAACTCATCTCTGCCTCACGAGCTAGCTTAGCTTCAGGCATATTCGTCATTCCTATAATCGAAGCGCCCCATTCACGATAACGGTAACTTTCAGAACGACTGCTAAATTGAGGACCTTCCATACAAACATACGTCCCACCTCTATGAACAATAGCACCTGATTCCTTAGCAGCATTTTGAAGTATAGTCGAAAGTACTGAACAAACTGGATCTGCCATAGAAACATGAACTACTAAGCCATCTCCAAAAAAAGTACTTCTTCTTTTCGTGGTAAGATCAATAAACTGATCTGGTATGACAATATGACCAGGATGAATTTCTTCCTTCATGCTTCCTACAGCACTAACTGAAATAATCCACTCACAACCTAATTTTCGAAACCCATATATATTTGCAAGAAATGGAATTTCACTTGGCATGAGCACATGCCCAATTCCATGACGAGGCAAAAAAGCAATTCTTTTTCCAGAGAGTGTGCCAATAACAAAGGGAGCTGACGGAGAACCAAATGGAGTGTCAATTGCAACTTCTTCTACATCCTCGAGTTCTTCCATTTCATACAAACCACTTCCACCTATTACTCCTATCAAAGCTTCGCTCAAATCTTCCTCCATTTTAGATCAAACTTCTAAAATATTTTTTTCCAAAAGACATTCCGCAATTTGAACCGCATTAAGTGCAGCTCCCTTACGAAGATTGTCTGAAACTACCCATAGGTTAATTGTATTGCAAAGAGAATCATCATCTCTTATTCTTCCAACATAAACATCATCTTCCCCAGAAATATCAATTGGCATCGGATAAACTAATTTTTCAATATCATCAAGAACCTCTATCCCCTCTGATCCATTGAGTATCGCTCTTGCTTTTTCAGAATCCATATCTTCATAAAATTCAATATTTACTGATTCAGAATGCGAATTATAAACAGGAACTCGTACACAAGTAGCACTTAGCGGGAGATCATCAAACTCTAGAATTTTGCGAGTTTCATTAATCATTTTCAACTCTTCTTTAGTATTTCCCCCTTCTAAAAAAATATCTATCTGAGGTAGACAATTAAAAGCTATCTGATGCGGAAAATTTTCAGAAGGAGATTCTTCGGATTTTATTTTAGCTTTTACTTGAAAATCAAGTTCATCAATTGCTTTCTGCCCAGCACCACTTACCGCCTGATATGTACTCACAACAACTCTTTTGATTCGCGAAATCTTATGTAGCGGATTAAGTACAACAACAAGTTGTATTGTAGAACAATTTGGATTTGCTATGATTCTACTTTCTGAATTTAGACAATGGGAATTAACCTCAGGCACAACTAAAGGAATATTCGGTTCCATACGAAAAGCACTTGAATTATCTACTACTATAGCACCAGATTGAACCGCAATCTGCGCAAATTCAATAGATCTACTTGCACCAGCAGAAAAAAGAGCAACGTCTATGTCCTTAAAAGAATTTTCATCTAATTTTTTTACTATTATTTTACTACCCTGAAATTCTAAGTTTTTCCCTTCGCTTCTCTCACTAGCATAAAGATGGAGTTGCTCAACTGGAAAATCCCTTTCTTCCAAAATACGGATCATTTCATTTCCAACTGCTCCAGTCGCACCAACAACTGCAACTTGCAAACCAGACATATTCATTCCCCCACGCGATCTAGAATTACAGAACCCATGTCAGAACATGACATTTTCTTTGATCCAGGAGTATGAATATCAATAGTTCTATAGCCTTCACTTAAAGCTTGAGAAACTGAAGTCTCTATCACTTCTGCTACTTTAGGAAGCTTTAATGCGTATCTACAAAGCATAGCAGCCGACATAATTGCTGCAACTGGATTTGCCTTATCTTGTCCAGCAATATCAGGAGCAGTTCCATGAACAGGTTCAAACATACCAAAACCTCCATCTCCTAAATTTGCAGATGCAAGCATCCCAATTGAACCAGTTAACATAGAAGCAGCATCACTCAGGATATCCCCAAACATATTACCAGTAACGACAACATCAAATTGAAGTGGATTTCTTATTAATTGCATGGAAGCATTATCAACATACATATGAGATAACTCTATGTCAGGAAAATCTGCTCCTACTTCTATAGCAACCTTCCTCCATAATCTGCTGTTATATAATACGTTTTCTTTATCCACAGAACAAAGTTTCTTTTTTCTCACTGCAGCGAGTTCAAAACCAAGTTTCACAATTCTTCTGATTTCAGAAGAATGATACACCATTGTATCTACAGCTCTTTGTTCATCAGGCGAAATATCTTCGATATGTTGTGGTTTTCCAAAATAAATTCCACTAACTCCTTCGCGCAAAACAAGAATATCTAATCCACGAACAATTTCTGGTTTTAAAGAAGAAGAATCTACAAGAGAATCAAACATAACAGCAGGCCTAAGATTAGCATACAGGTCAAGTCCTTTTCGAAGACCAAGAATTGCCTGCTCGGGACGCTTTTCCCTTTCTAAATCATCCCATTTTGGGCCACCAACAGCACCGAACAACACGGCGTCTGAATTTTTGCATAGTTCTAGAGTTTCCTCAGGTAGTGGTTGATCTACAGCGTCTATTGCAGCACCCCCACACAAAGCTTCCTTGAAATTAAATATTACTTCAAATTTTTTACCTGCACTCTGGAGAATTGAACTTGCTACACGTGTAACTTCTTCCCCAACACCATCTCCGGGTAACAAAGCAATGTTAAATTGTTTCAACTTTTTAGCCAGCCTTTCTATATTAAATTAATACTTATTTAAAATCGTTACAATATGGTAACTCCCTAGCTATTTCTCTAGCTTTAGAAAGGTTTCCAATTAAATTCTGAAGCATATTCCAACTTCCATTCAAAAAAGCACTTCTTTGATTTTCCTGAATTTCAATGGGAATACTTAACTCTCCATAAGAAAGTTCCTTTTTCTCTATATTCAATTCATATAGAATTTTTGGATTATCCTGAGTCTGACTTATTAAAGTTTGTAAACTCCGCGCATCAACTGTTACAACTGGAACTCCAATTGCAAAACAGTTGCCAGCAAATATTTCTGCAAAAGAAACGCCTACAAGCGCATCAATCCCAAATCTCTTTAACGCTTGCGGAGCATGCTCTCTCGACGACCCAGAACCAAAATTCTTGCCAACAAACATAATCTTTCCACCCTTATATACTGGATCATCAATCGGATGATCTGGAGTATTTTCTCTTTCATCACAAAATAGCGCCTTCTCTATTCCATCAAAAGTTATAGCTTTAAGAAATCTAGCAGGGGTAATTCTATCTGTATCTATATCATCTCCAGGCAGAGGAATTCCGCGACCTACAATCTGAATTATTTTTTCTACAGACATTTTATTACTCCTTAAAATTCTCTTGGATCTGCAATACGACCCTCTATTGCAGACGCTGCAACAATCGCAGGGCTAGCCAAATGAGTTTTTCCTCTGGGACTTCCTTGTCTACCTATAAAATTTCTATTAGAAGATGAAATACTTCTTTCAGCACCAATAAGTTTATCTGGATTCATTCCAAGACACATCGAACATCCTGCATCTCTCCATTCTGCACCCGCTTCTTCAAAAATTTTATCTAAACCTTCTTCTTCAGCTTGTCTTTTTACTTTTTGTGACCCCGGAACTACTAACATACGTACTTTTGAATTTACTTTTTTCCCAGAGATTATCCGTGCACCTTCTCTTAAATCCGAAATGCGTGAATTAGTACAAGATCCAAGAAATGCAACATCTATTTTCGTATCGCGTATCGGAGTTCCAGGTCGCAATCCCATAAATTCAAAACCTTTTTCAGCTGTCTTTATATCTTCTCCAGAGAAAACAGACGGATCTGGCAACGAATCTGACAGGCCTATTGATTGTCCAGGATTAATACCCCAAGTAACCATCGGCTCAATAGAATCAGCTAGAATTTCAAAAGTATCATCATATTTTGCATCAGTATCCGAAGCTATCGACTCCCAAAAAACTTGTGCTTTTTTAAAATCATCACCTTTAGGAGCGAACTCTCTACCAGACAAATAATCAAAAGTGGTCTTATCAGGATTCACATAACCAATTCTTGCACCACCCTCTATACTCATATTACAAACTGTCATTCTTCCTTCCATATCCATATTATCAAAAACTGTCCCAGCATATTCATAAGCATGTCCAATACCACCCTTAATTCCAAGATCATGGATAATTCTTAAAATAACGTCTTTAGGTAAAACTCCACCTTGCAAATCACCATTTACTTCAATACGACGAACTTTTAATCTATTAAGAGAAAGAGTTTGAGAAGCTAAGACATGACCTACTTCCGTTGTTCCTATTCCAAATCCTAGAGCCCCCATTGCACCATGAGTACTTGTATGACTATCTCCGCAAGCAATTGTCATTCCGGGCTGACTCAACCCTAACTCCGGACCTATTACATGAACAATTCCTTGCATCTGTGAATTCTTATTTAAAAAACGAATACCAAACTTTTCCACATTTTGTTCAAGTGAAGCCATCATCAATTCCGCTTGCTGATCTTCCAATGGACGAAGCAACGATAGAGTAGGTATTATGTGATCAACTGTAGCAACAGTCCTATCGGGAAATGCAACGTTAGCATCTAACTCTTCTAACATTGCGAAAGCCTGAGGAGTAGTCACCTCATGAATAAGATGAAGACCTATGAAAACTTGATCCTGCCCAGATTCAAGCTTAGATACCGTATGTTTATCCCAAACTTTGTCGTATAAAGTTCTTTCAGACATGTCTACCCTTTTTTATTTCCTGCCGAAGAAGATTGATCCATAGCATTTTTAAGAGAAGATATATATTCGGCAGCTGCTTCTAATTTATCCTTTCTTTGAGTATTCTCCTCAATAACATCAATCAAGGCACTGCCTACTATAATACCTTCTGCAATTTGAGACACTTCAGCTGCTTGTTCAGGGGTTTTTATTCCAAAACCAACCAAAACTGGCAATTTTTTTCCTTCATTAATTTTATCAAGAGAAATATTCAGATCTTGATCCAGAGACTCTCTAGCACCAGTGACTCCCATCTGTGCAACATAATATATAAAACCACCTCCGAACTTATTAACTAAAGATACTCTTTCTTCTGTACTAGTAGGTGCCAACATGAAGACAAGTTCTATTGGATATTCGTCCATAGACTTAAGCAGAGGCATACTTTCCTCAGGTGGAAGATCAGGAACAATAACTGCGTCTATGCCCGCTAACGAACATTCCTTGACAAAAAAATCTACACCCATAGCTACAATTGGATTATAATAAGTCATAATAACAAGAGGAAAGTTTTTCAATTCTTCTCTAATTTCCGAGACCATTTTTATTACAGACTTTAGATTCGTTCCCCCTTCTAATGCTCGCATACTCGCCCTTTGAATTGTGGGTCCATCTGCTAATGGATCACTAAATGGGACTCCAATTTCCATTCCATCTGCACCTGAGGAAGCTAGAGATTTGATTAAAGATTTAGTAAAATCTAAGTCTGGATCTCCTGCAGTTACAAAAGGAAACAGACCAGATCTATTATTTTCTTTCAATTGAGACATACATAATTCTATTCTTCCTGATGAAAGCAACTTCAAACTCCCTTTATAAAATCAAATTAAATCTTTCAATAAACCTCTTGCCTGATAAACGTCTTTATCGCCACGTCCTGAGAGGTTTACAACAATTATTTTTTCAGAATTATTCGAAGAAACTTCATCAGCTAATTTATCTAAAATAGCAATAGCATGGGCACTTTCAAAAGCAGGAATAATCCCCTCTAAAATTGACAACCTCCGAAAAGCTTCGAGTGCTCTAGAATCTTCAACAGTAAAATAACGAGCTCTTTCTGAATCTTTCAAAAATGAATGCTCTGGGCCAACACCCGGATAGTCTAACCCTGCAGAAACAGAATGAGCAGGAATGATTTGACCATCTTCATCATATAGAAGAAAAGTTTCACAACCGTGAAGAACTCCTATCCTTCCGGCAGCTAGCGAAGCGCCATGTTCCCCAGATTCCAATCCTCTTCCTCCTGCCTCTACACCCACCAGTTCTACATCTTTATCTTCTAAAAAAGGAAAAAACAAACCAATAGCATTACTTCCGCCTCCAACACATGCAACACACGAATCCGGTAATCTTCCTTCTATTTCTAAAAACTGTTTACGAGTTTCTCTTCCGATGACCGCTTGAAAATCACGAATCATCTCCGGAAAAGGGTGAGGACCCACAACAGAACCAATTATATAATGTGTTGTTCTAACTGATGCAGTCCAATCTCGAAGAGTTTCATTTGTCGCATCTTTCAAAGTTCCACTTCCAGACTTAACTGGAATAACAGTTGCACCAAGAAGTTGCATACGAAAAACATTTAACTCCTGTCTTTCTATATCCTCTTCTCCCATGTATATACTACATTCTAAACCATATCTTGCTGCAGCAGTAGCGGTAGCAACTCCATGCTGACCCGCACCTGTTTCTGCGATAATACGTTTTTTGCCTAATCTTTTTGCTAAAATTACTTGTGCCATAGTATTGTTTATTTTGTGTGCCCCAGTATGGCATAGGTCTTCTCTTTTTAAATAAACTTTTAAATTCTTCAATTCAGAAGACAGTCGTTCTGCAAAATATAATGGAGTCGGCCGACCTACGAAATCTTTTAATAATCCATCAAGTTCTACCTGGAATAAAGGATCTTTTTTTGCATCTTCGTATGCGGTCTCTAACTCTTCCAAGGCAGGCATAAGAGTTTCAGGAACAAACCTTCCACCAAACCTTCCAAAACGACCTTTTGGAATTAATTTTTCATTTGTTGGCATAATTATTATCCTATATTCAATACGCTTTTTGCATTAATAATAAATTCTTTCACTAATTCAGGATCTTTTTTTCTTGGATTTTTTTTTTCAACTCCACTACAAACGTCAACCCCAAAAGGCGAAATTTCTTTCAAGGCTTCCCTAACATTCGAAGAGTTTAAACCTCCAGAAAGGATAATCGATTCTCTTCCAGTAAGCTCTTTTGCTAATGACCAATTAAATTTTTCCCCAGTACCTCCTAACTTCCCGCGTACAAAAGAGTCTAAAAGTATAGTACAATTTTTGTATTCTGAGACAACATTAATAGTACTTGAATCTCTTACTCTTAGAGCGCGAATAATACGAAATCCTCTTTCAACAAAATAATTACAGTCTTGTGGAGTCTCATTTCCATGAAATTGAATTGTTTTTAATTCTAGTTCAGATGATATTTTTTCTACTCTATTTCTTTCCTCGTCGGCAAAAACACCAATCTTTTGATCAAAATACGACAAAGAAGACATAATCTCTTTAGCATACTGAACTTCGAGAAATCTAGGAGTTCCTGGAACAAAATTAAATCCAAGAGCATCTGCACCAAAATTAATAGCAATCTCAGCATCTTCTAGATTCGTTATTCCACATATTTTCACGTTAACCATCATAATTATCCAAAAAAAATATAAAGACCAAACTATTGAGTTTATACCATACTGTTTTTTAAAGGGATAGAAAAAACATAGCCTCTCATGAATCACTCCCTCCTATAAACATTGTATGGACTTCTTTACTAGAAACAAGTTCAGTTCTAGTCCCTTCTATTTTATTTCTTCCAAGTTCTAGAAGATATCCACGATGACATACTTCTAGAGCTTGTAAAACATTTTGTTCAACTAGAATAATTGTAAAACCCTGATTTGAAAGTTCTATTATTTTTTCAAAAACCTCTTGTACATATTTTGGACTTAATCCAAGTGAAGGTTCATCCAACATTAAAATATTAGGATTTGTCATTAGAGCCCTGGCAATTGCAAGCATCTGTTGTTCTCCGCCACTCATAGTACCTGCAAATTGTTCCTGTCTTTCTTCTAAGAGAGGAAAAATTGAAAAAATATTAGACATAGATTCTTCAACTTTTTTTAAATCTTCCAGAATAAATGCACCTAATTCTAAATTTTCCTTAACCGTCATTCTTTCAAAAACTACCCTTCCTTGAGGAACATAACCAAGACCGGTAGATAGAATTTGTTCAGGCCTTAATCCTTTCAAACTTTGACCCTTAAAAAGAATTTCACCTTCTGTTACATTGACAAAACCCATAACTGATTTAAGCGTGGTCGATTTCCCTGCACCGTTAGAACCAATAATTGAAACAATTTCTCCCTCAAACACTTGAATTGAAACACCATTCAGAACTTGTATGCCGTCGGGATAAGAAGCACTAATTGATTTTATTTCAAGCAAACTATTTTTATCCATCATTAAATCTACTAATATTTTTCTTAAAAATGAAAAAAGAACTCTTTGTTTTTTTAATTAATTTTTTTATCTAACAACTTGTATCTTCATTTACTTCAACAGGACAATCTTCTATCCAAACAGCACCATCCTGTCCAAATTCCTTTTTCCAAATAGGAACTATTTGCTTAATTCGATCTATCGAAAATCTACATGCTTTAAACGCTGCATCCCTATGTGCAGAAGCTGCTAAGATAAAAACAGCAACTTCTCCAATCTGCAGCGTTCCAATCCTATGAATAATTAACAAATCCGAGATTTTAAATCTTTCTTTTGCTTCACTTATAACCTGAGATAATTTCTTTTCAGCCATTTCCTTATATGTATAATATTCTAAGTGAGTAACTTTTTGACCACGACTCTCACTCCTAACCATACCCGTGAATGAACAGGTAGCACCAAGTGATTCAGATTCAAAAGTACCCATCAATTTACCTATGTCTATTGGGGTATCAACAATTTTACATATCATCTAAATCCCTCCGCTAATAGGAGGAATAAGTGCTATCTCATCAGAAGCAGAAATTATAGACCCTTCTCCAGCAAACTCTTGATTTATAGAAACAGCAATAGATTCCATACGACCTGAAAATTGAGGGTATTTTTGTGAAAGACACTCTCTTAAATCAGATACTTTTGCAGACTCTTTTATCTCTATCTCTATCTCTTCTGAACCTGTAACTTCAAAAGCCCATGCAAAACATTTAACCTTTACCAACATTTGTATCTCCAGTTTAATCAAAATAAGATTGATTGATTTTAACACAACAAATACATATAAAAGTATATTCCTGTATAATTAAAGAATGAAAATTTCAAACAATCCACACATTAACGAAAAAATCTTTGAAAAATTAAATTCTGGACCTCTGTCATTTTATGATTTTATGGAAATAGCTTTATATGACCCTCAAGGAGGATTTTATTCGAAAATCGAAAAAAAATTCGGGAAAGATGGAGCATTCATTACGAGCCATTACCATGGAAAGTGGCTAGGAGCAGTAATAGCGAAGCAGATAAAAATTATTCTTAATGAAATGATGAGCCCATCTAATTTCAAAGTTGTAGAATACGGTCCTGGAGAAGGTTTGTTGGCGTATGACATTCTTGAATCTTTCAGAGTGAACAACGAGTCTCTTGACTATATTTTAATTGAAAAGAGTAGTCATCTTGCAAAAAAAAGTAGAGATCTATTGTCTAAATTTAAAAAACAAATATCATTTTCAAAAAATCCTCCTGATTCTTTTGAAGGAGTGATCTTAGCCCATGAATTTCTTGATGCTATTCCCTTTCATATTTTACAGAAAACAAATAGAGGATATAAAGAAAAATATATTATTTTAGAATCAGAAAAATTAAAGTATAAACTTGGGCCTCTTTCGAAACCAGAACTTTTCGAACACATAAAAGAAATAGATAAATATATTGAAATAGGACAAACATTCGAAGTTTCTCTAGACACTAAAGTTTGGTTCGAACTGATTTCGAGTAAATTAAAGAAAGGTGCAGTTTTGATTTTTGATTACGGATTTTCAAATCAAGTTATATTTGACAAAACAAGATTTTCCGGTACTGCAAGGAGTTTCAGAAAACATACGGTTTCAGAAGTTACGCTAGAAAATGTTGGAGAATCAGACATTACTGCTGATGTAAATTTCTCATTTATAATTAAAACTGCTGAAAAATTAGGCTTTACTCTAAATGGATTTACAGATCAGTCACATTTTTGCATAGGAGGTGGATTAATTGATTTAATCGAAAAAGAGAGTAAATCTGAACCTGCAACAAATCATAAAGGAGTTATGGGAATACTTGATCCAACTGGATTAGGAAGTGGAATAAAAGTCCTACTTCTTACAAAAGGAATAGACTTAAAAGAGCTTGAGGCCTTTTCAATGAAACCAGACGATAGAGCGTCATTTAATACTCTCAAGAACTGAGTGTTCTAAATGGTCGAACTGCAAGTAGTTCAAGTTGCAATTTCGTTTTTCCTCTCCATTTATTGAAACCAACAGAAAATGCAATTTCTATTTTTTCTTTCTCCATATCGAATTCTTGAGATAAAACTCCTAATCCAAAACCTATAGAGTTAATCCTTTCATCGCCAACTTGAAAGTCCAGTTTCAAATGTTCCTTTTTAGATCCAACCAATATGGGAGAGCCAATTATAGAAAGCGGACCACTCACAAATATAGGTTTTTCATTCTCTGAACCATACGGTGATAATCTCTCAACTTCTTCTACAAAAGAATCATTTATTTCGGTCAAATCAACTTTTTCATCAACCCAAAAAATAGAATCTTCACCTATAGTTAGTTGTAGTTTTTTCAAAGCATCATTAAACGCACTACGAAACAAATCAATTTTTTCTGGCTTAATAGTCAAACCGGCTGCCCCCTTATGTCCGCCAAACTGAAGTAATGATTCTGAACATTGTGCAAGGATATTATAAATATCTATCCCTTCTATACTTCTTACTGAACCTTTACCCTTGGAATCATCAATATGAATTATTGCAGTTGGTTTCTCGTATTTTTCTACAATATTCGATGCGACAATTCCTATAACTCCTGGATGCCATTTCTCGCTTGATAGAACTATTCCATATTCGACGGAGATTGGGTCAGAAGATTCGACTTGTGCAATTGCATCCTCAATAGCTAGATCTTGATGTTCCCTTCTCTGACGATTCCACTCCTCGATCTTTTCAGCTTGTGATCGAGCTTTAGAATGATCATCACAAATAAGTAATTCTACTGCCGCTTTAGCATTACCGACTCTACCAGTAGAATTTATTCTAGGTGCCATTGAAAAAGAGATATCTCTTGGTGAAATAATACTTGATTTGAGATTAGCTGAATCTTGGAGAGCTTTGATACCAATTCTACGAGAATCTTTTAATGAATTATTTTCAAAAGTATCCTCGTAAGAAAGTAACTCTAGACCAGTCTTCACAAAAAATCGGTTCTCATCTACGAGGGGAACCAAATCAGCTACAGTTCCAAGAGCTACAAGATCTAGAAAGTTTTTTAAATTAGGTAAATTTTTCATAGAAGCAGATTCATACAATCTCCTCCTAATTGCTACTGCTAATTTAAATGCAATTCCTACACCACTTAATCCTTTGAAAGGATATGAACATTCTTTCTGTGCGGGAGAAATAACAGAAAAACAATTTGGAAGTTTTTCAGAAGGCCTATGATGATCAGTAATAATCAAATCAACTCCAATATTTTGAGCCTCTTCTGCAACTTCATGTGCACTAATTCCACAGTCAACAGTAATGATAGTACTGCATTGTTTCGAAGAAAGTTCGTTAATACCTTTCATAAACAAACCATATCCTTCTTCAAAGCGACTAGGTATATAATAATGAGCATCAATCCCTAAAGAAGTGAAAAATGCAAATAAAAGTGTAGTCGAAGCAATACCATCAACATCGAAATCACCATATATCCCGATAGACTTTTTATCTAGAATATTCCCAACAATATGTTCTACCGCTATGTCCATTCCCTTCATTAAAAATGGATCATGCATATCCTCCATAGTTGTATATAAGAATTTCTTGGCTTCTTCAGGGTGAATTATATTTCTCAAAACTAGAAGTCTAGCTAAAGTCTTTGAAATTTTTAAAACATTTTTCAATTCATTAATCTTATCTTCGTCCGCATAGCGTATTGTCCATTTGCTATTGGAACTATTTTTTTGAGTTCTAGTCCTATTCAACCTATTTTTCTCTCTTTCTAAATGAAGTATTAATACAATCTTGGCTTATAAGTCCTATGCCATTTATTGAAATTATTTTTTATTAATGTTTTTAAAATTTTTTTTCTTTTTTTTATATTTAGAACTATGCTCTTCCCTTTTTTATGAAGTGACCTATCAAACAACTGTAAATATTTCGTTACTTCTCGGCCTAATCTTTTTCCTTTACAACCATTTCCGTTAATTAGAATAGAAAAACCAAGAATTTCACCATTCCTAGAAAAAACATACCCACTTAGAGAACTTACTCCATTAAGATACCCAGTTTTAGCCCTAACACGATATTCATCTTTTGTTAGTCTCCTTCGTTTTCTCAAAGTCCCGTCAATACCATAAATAGGAAGAGAAGAAATAAAATCAGAAGAGAAACGATGATCATGAAAAGCATGATCTAAAACTTTAACCATTGCATAAGGTGTGATCCTGTTCATTCTACTCAGACCGGAACCATCATATATTTCAAAAGAATTTTTAGAAATACCTATAGAAAAAAGGTAATTTCTTACAGCTTTCAATCCTTTTTTTGAAGTGCCCGGCAAACCAAACAACTCTGCACCTAAAGTTTTCAAAATCTGTTCAGAAATGAAATTATTACTCCACTTGTTCATTGTTTTAATAATTGAAGAAAGACTTTTTGATGAATGTCGGACTAACAAATTAGCATGATTTGGTGTACGACCAATCTTTATTCTACCTGTTAAAATAATTGAGTTATTTTCAAGTAAAGAAAGAAAAACTCCAGCAGTATATAAAGATGGATACGTTATAGGTAACCGCTTATTGATAATGCTTCCTTTTCGTGGAATTTTTCCTTTGATAAGGAAGATATCTTTTTTGTTTTTAGAAAAAACCTTTTGAAAAGTTAATTTTGATCTTTTTGTATATCTATCTTTTTTGATTTTCGATTTTATTTTAATCCCTTCTGAGTATGGGTCTATTCTAATTTTCGGGGCATTTAGATTATTTCTTTTTCCAGGATCAACACTAATCAAAACAGAGTTAAAATTTAAAGAAAGTGCACTACTAGGAACCATATAAGTTTTCAGATTATTATTTTTTTTCCAACCAATTCCATATCTTTTTTTATCAAAAAAACTTTCATCTACAATAATATCTCCAGTAATCTTATTTACACCTTTCAATTTAAGTTTGTTCACTAACTCTCTAATATTTTCTTGAAGAAAAACTGGATCGCCGTAACCTTTCAGGAAAATATTTCCTCGAACTACTCCGTCTAATAGAGGGGAAACAGAGTACACATCTGTGACAAAATAATACTCAGGTCTCAGATGGAAAAGACTTGCTATTGAAGTAAGTATTTTAACATTAGATGCTGGTATTTTTTTCCTATGAGCAAAATGTGAATAAAGTATGTCTCCTACTGTCAAAGACTGTGCCATGAATCCAAGCTTTTTAGTCTTTCTACAATTTCTTTTTATAGACTTTTTTAAAATCCTTTTTAGAACTGACAATGACTGAACTTTATAATTTGTTTGATTTTTCTTATTAGAAAATGCTGGAGTAGAGAAGAAATGAAAGATTGTAAATAAGATAAGACACGTAAAAACGGATCTGAAATTCAGGGGGAAAAACCTGATCAAGTTGGACCTCCTTCCCTGATTTTACAAAAGAGCAAGAATCTGTACCAATAATTTTACTGTGGGCCTATCAGTATAGTCTATTCCTATCTTTCGATATCTTACTAAGCCTTTCTTGTCTATTATGAAAACTGCAGGTCGTGAGATACCTTCCTCGGGATGTAGTACACCAAAAGAACGAATTATATTTCTTTGCAAATCAGAAACAATTAGAAACTTAACTCCAAGTTCACTTACTGTTTGTTTTTTTTCATCATTTCCATCCGTACTTATAGCAATGAGTTTAGAATCTTCATTATTAAGTTTACTAAAGTGCTGTTGCAACTCTACAAGTTGCTTTTGACAATGCCCTCAAAAATGGCCTCTATAAAAAACCATTATTAAATTCTTTTTTCCTAAAAGATTTTTTGAACTAAATTTGCCATACTCAAAAAAGGGAGCTTTGTCACCAACTTTAGGTATTTCTGTAACTGTCTGCGCTGTAATTGGGAAAATCGAGTAAAGAAATATCGAAAAAAAGAAGATAAGAAACCAAAAAAAGTTTTTTGAAATTCCGAAAGTAAAATTATTCCTAACCATCTAAAACTCCATAACTCTAAATAACAATAATAATAATTATGAATAACACCATGTAATCTACAAAACAACTGTATTGACGTTCAGTATAACATATGACAAATTCATTAATGGTCCTATCTGCCCTTCTATTTTAAAAGTGACTTCTAATTGAAATTTTTAAAAAGTACTTTTGAAATTTTACTGCTCTTTATATTTGTTCCTTTTATCCTATTGGGTTGCTCAAAGGAAGAACATTCAAGAATTGATCATATAATTGTTGCTTTAGATTCAAATCCAACACAATTAGATCCCAGGCTGTCTCAAGATTCTGTTTCGAATCAAATTCAAAGATTTCTCTTTAGCCCTTTGCTGTCTTTTGATAAGGATGGAAAAATTAAATTAGTACTAGCAGAAAAATGGGAACAAACAGACCAACTTTCGCATACAATAAAAATTAAAGAGAATGTATATTTCCATAACGGCAAGGAATTAACATCGGAAGATATAAAATATACTTTTGAATCTCTAAGGGACCCTCTTTTTGCCTCTCCTAAATCTTCAATGCTTAAAGATCTGAAAGAAATACAAATAAATTCAAGATATAAGATCACTTTCATTCTGAAGAGACCATCCGCTTCTTTCTCAGAGTGTCTTATGATCGGAATAGTACCGAAGTCAGCCACAAAAAGTTTTCAACAAAAACCTATAGGAACCGGGCCTTTCAAATTCACTCGCTTCAAAAATGATGAAACATTGGAATTAACACCTTTTGAGAAATACTTTGAAAAATCAGCAAATTTCAAAAAATTAATTTTTAAAATTATTCCTGAAGAAACAATTCGTATCCTTGAGTTAGAAAGCGGCGGGGTAGACTTTATTCAAAATGGTTTTTCTCCCGATATTCTTCCAAGACTACAAAAAAATCCAAATCTAAAAATATCAAAGAGATTAGGAACAAATTTTTCATATATAGGTTTTAATTTAGAAGACCCTATCCTTTCAAACAAGTTAGTAAGAAAGGCAATTGCTCACGGAATAAACAAAAAACCCATAGTCAAATATATTTTAAAAGATCTCGTTGTTCCTTCTAATACACTATTACAAGATAGTCATTGGGCCCGTGCTTCAAATTTAAAAAAATACGAACATAATATTCAATACGCTAACGAACTTCTTGATAAAGCTGGTTATATTGATCCAGATGGAAAAGGGCCTTTACCTAGATTCACCTTAACTTTCAAAACATCTCAAAATGAACTAAGACGGCGTATTGCTACAGTTTTAGCAGACCAACTCTCCTATATTGGAATAAAAATTAGAGTAAGATCCTATGAGTGGGGGACATTTTTCAGTGATATAAGAAAAGGGAATTTCCAACTCTATTCACTTACTTGGGTCGGAATTTCTGATCCCGATATATACCGTTTTATCTTTCACAGTAATTTTTTTCCGCCGAGAGGATTAAACAGAGGAAAATACAGGAACGGATTGGTGGATAAACTATTGGAAAATGCAAGCCTAAATCCTAATAAGGATTATAGGAGAGAAAACTATCAAATAGTACAAGAAATACTTGCAAGAGATTTACCTTATATCAACTTGTGGCACGGGGTGAACGTCGCAGTTTTTAATAAGAAGATAAAGGGATATCAAGTCTATCAAAATGAAGACCTAATATCTCTTTCAAAAATTACCGTTGAAAAAAAGCCCTAAATTCACTTTTCAAAGGCAAAACATTGCGTAACTTGATTTTGAAAAGATTATTACTTCTTCTTCCAATCATTTGGGGTGTAGCAACTATAGTGTTTATTATTACACATTTAATCCCTGGCGATCCCGTAGACTTAATTTTAGGTGAAACGGCAAGACCAAGTCATCGCGAAGAACTAAGAAAGGCGATGGGATTAGATAAACCAATACACCAACAATATTTCAATTATATGAAAAAACTCGCTCAGGGAGATTTAGGAAAATCTATTCATAGGAAAGAAAAAGTTTCGTACTTAATTATAAAAAAAGCCAAAGCTTCATTTGAACTTGCATTTACTTCAATAATAGTAGCTATTCTTATAGCCTTACCCTTAGGAATTGCATCTGCAAGAAGCCCTGGAAGTTGGTTAGATATAATATCAAGTTTTATTGCAGTTATAGGAGGAAGCGTACCTGTTTTCTGGCTAGGTCCTATTTTGATTATTTGTTTTTCAATCGGAACGGGTTGGTTCCCTGTTTCGGGAAGAGAAGGAATAGAAAGTATTATTTTACCAGCTTTCACCTTAGGGGCATCTCTTTCAGCAGTTCTCATGAGAATGATTAGATCTAGTTTTTTAGAAATACTCCCCCAAGAGTTTCTCTCAACTGCAAAAGCAAAAGGGCTATCAGAAAGAAGAGTTATATTTATCCATGCATTTAGAAATGCATGCTTACCAATAATTACTATTTTAAGTTTACAACTTGGGGCACTTTTAACAGGAACAATCATAACTGAAACCGTTTTTGCCTGGCCTGGAGTTGGGAGACTAATTATTCAATCCATATCGGCAAGAGATTATGAACTTGTGCAAGGATGCGTAATTTTCATTGCATCTGTTTACATAATCACAAATCTTCTGGCGGATATATTATACGGATTATTAGACCCAAGAATAAGGTTTGGGCAGAATGTTTAAGAGAATTAATTTTAATATTGGTTTTACAATTATCCTTTTCATCTTACTTGCAACATTTTTTTCCTCTCTCATTTCAAGCTCTGATCCATACCAAATTCAACTTTCAAAAGGTTTAGCAAAACCAGAGTGGGGACATCCTTTTGGGTTTGACAAACTTGGCAGAGATATTTTATCACGTACTTTGGAAGGCGCAAGAATATCACTTCTTGTTGGATTTTCTGTCGTAATAATATCAGTGATAATAGGAACTCTTGTCGGCACAATAGCCGGCTATTCAGGTGGCTTATTAGATGAAATCATAATGAGAATCACCGATATTTTTCTGGCATTTCCTGGAATACTTTTAGCTATAGGTCTCATGTCCGTTTTAAAACCGAGCGTTTTTAATATTATAATTGCACTCTCTGCTTTTGGTTGGGTTGGTTACGCTCGACTAGTTCGTTCGCAAATTTTGAGTCTTAAAGAAAGAGATTTCGTGATTGCTGCAGTTGCCCAAGGATCAACGCATAGAAGAATCTTTAAAAATCATCTCTTAACAAATATTGCGTCCTCAATAATCATTGAAGCAAGTTTTGGTGTCGCTGGAAATATCTTGGCAGAGGCGGGTCTTTCATTTTTAGGTCTTGGAATTCAACCACCTCATGCTAGTTGGGGATCAATGATCGCAGAAGGAAGAAATTTTTTACTTGTAGCACCACACCTAACTCTTTACCCTGGTCTCTTAATTGCCTTTACAGTAATGGGATTAAATCTAATGGGAGACGGAATAAGAGATTTTTTGGATCCAAATCAATAGAGATAGAAAAAATACCACTTCCTTTCTATTTTTTTCTTTTTTTCACTTTTTATCTTTTTGGGAAGTTTAATCTTTTCGCTAAATTCTTTCTCCGAAGGAATAACGCTAAGAAGTCTCCCGTGCGGAGTATTTGTGAAACGTTTTTCTCCTGAAAAAATATTTTCAAGTTCCAAATCGTGGCACTGAAGACATCTAGTACTCTTGCTTAAAACAGGAGAAGATTTATATTTTTTCTGCATTTTCAAAATATGTAATTCTGGAACAAAATCTGAGTGCAAGTGACAACTTTGACAATGATTAGAAACCGCAATATTTTCATTAACTGGTTTCAATTTTCCACTTAATGCCTTTTCAATTGGACTTCTAGAACACGAGAGAAAGAGAGGAAAGAAAGAAATAATCAGAATAAGGAAAAAAATATTTTTTTTCACGTTTATATCCTCTAAGTTTCAACTAAACACTCTTAATAGTCACCTGTGATTTTAGATATCTTTCAATATCTTCAAGCTTTGAACCAGGGGTAAAGATTTTCCCTATTCCTTTCTTTTCCAAGACATCAATATCTTCCTTCGGAATTGTTCCTCCACCAAATAACAAAACATCATCCATTCCATTTTGATTAAGAAGTTCTTTTATGACTGGGAAAAGATAGTTATGAGCTCCAGAGAGAATAGATAAACCCACAGCAGAGACATCTTCTTGAATAGCAGCAGAAACAATTTGTTCAGGAGTCTGTCTAAGTCCAGTATAGATTACCTCCATCCCAGCATCCCTTAAATATCTTGCAATAATTTTCGCACCTCTATCATGTCCATCTAAACCAGGTTTAGCTATTAAAACTCGAATAACTTGGCTTTTCATTGAAAGTTCCAAACAAAATGTGATTTAAAAAATAATAATACTAAATTTAACATTTTTACTCATGATGAGAAATGAAAGTTTAAAAAGAAAGGCTTTTTAAAATATACCAAAAAAATAAGACTCGCCTAGAATAATTGAAAGATGAGTTTTATTAGGATACCTTACTATTATATATCGAATGTAGTGAATATAAATATTAATGCCACTGATTACAAAACTGGATATTAAAAACGATGGAATTTACCAGAGAGATTTATTGGAACGTTTATTTTGGGCAAATGGTTTATCTATTAGCACTTTTGGCTCTTTGTTTTATGTTTTGGGGAATTTGGAAAAGAGTTAGATTATGGCGATTAGGACATAGTGAGATTAGAACAGATCAAATGCCGAAAAGAATTTACGGTCTTTTCAAAGAAGTTTTTACACACAAAAAACAATTAAGAGATACTTATCCTGGATTAATGCATTTATTTATTTTTTACGGATTCTTTGTTTCGCTTCTTGCAACCACTTTGATAGCTATACAAGAATGGAGTGGCATACACTTCCTTAAAGGAAATTTTTATCTTTGGTATTCTTTAATCAGCGATAGTTTTGGAATCTTAGGTATTATAGGCCTGAGTATGGCTTTATGGAGAAGATTAGTTATTCGACCTGATAGAATGAATTCAGTCGCTGACGACTATATAGCACTAGGTTTACTTCTATTAATTTTTGTTCAGGGATTTGTAGTAGAAGGTCTAAGAATTGCACTCACAGAGTTGAACCAAAAACCTGAGTTAGCTATTTGGTCTCCAGGTGGCTATGTTTTAGCTTTAGCTTTTCAGCATATAGATACACAAAACCTATTATTTTTACACCGATTTAATTGGTGGTTCCATGCAATTACTGCATTTATCTTCATTGGTTATATGGGTTTTGGAAAGTTCAATCATATTTGGTACGGAATTATGAATATAACTTTCAGGAATCTAAATCCAAGCGGAAAACTTGAATTTGTTGATATTGAAGAAGCTATGGAAAACAACCCTGATGATATTGAAAACCTAGGAGTTGAAAAAATAGATCAATACTCATGGAAGGGACTATTGGATTTAGATGCCTGTACAAATTGCGGACGTTGTCAGGACGTCTGCCCTGCATATGGAAGTGGGGTTCCGCTAAGCCCAAAAAAACTTATTCAAGACATGAAGTTACATTTATCTAAAACAGGTGATTCTAAATTTTCAAAAAAAGAAGAAAAAAATGAAGGAAAATTATTTGGAGATGAAGAAAATTCTGCTGTGTTGGAAGAAGAACTTTGGGGTTGTAGAACATGCGGTGCTTGTCAAGAAGAGTGCCCAGTATTTATAGAACATATTCCGAAGATGGTCGACATGCGTCGTCACTTGGTAATGATGGAATCAAAAACTCCGGAATATACTAGACAATTTTTAAAATCGATAGAAGAGAGAATGCATCCTTGGGTTGGAGCTCAGCATAATCGTGAAGAGTGGTATGAAGGTATGGATATAAAAATTTTATCCAAAGAAGTAAATGCTGAATATCTTTATTGGGTAGGATGTACGGGATCAATGATAGATAGAAATATACAAGTAACAAAAGCCATGGTAAAAATTTTAAATGCCGCGGGTGTTGATTTTGGGATCTTAGGCGCGGAAGAAGTATGTACAGGAGATCCTGCTCGAAGAGCCGGTGGTGAGTTTACCTTTCAAATTTGTGCTAAGAAAAATATTGAGACACTGAATGAATATGGAGTAAAAAAAATTATTACTACATGCCCTCATTGTTTCAATACCTATAAAAATGAATACCCAGATTTCAATGGAAATTATGAGGTCATTCATCATACAGAACTAATCAATGAATTAATTAAAAACGGTCAATTAAATCTGAAGAAATCTTTATCTAGTGTTACCTATCATGATCCTTGTTATCTAGGAAGACACAATAATATTTATTCCCAACCACGGGATGTACTTAAAACAATCACATCAAAAGAGGGTTACATAGAACTTGAACAGTCTAAGTCAAGATCTTTATGCTGTGGAGCGGGTGGGGGTTATGCATGGATGGACGATGAACCTGAAAAAAGAATTAATCATACTCGCTTAGAACAAGTGAAAGATTGTGGAGCAAAAACAGCTGCAGTTTCTTGCCCATTTTGCATGCAAATGTTTGATGATGCACTAAAAACTGTAGACCCAGAAAAAAATATAAGGGCAATGGATATTGCAGAACTTGTTGCGGAATCATTAGAAGAATAGAACTAATTTTTTAAGAAATTTATTTATCCAATCAAGAGGGTTTTTATAGATGAGTGAATTAACTAAGGTGCTAACTGAATCTGAATTATTAAAAAACTTAAGCAAAATTAGAGAAGGAAAAGATTCCGGATACTCCGCATTTTACTCAAGCCAACTCGGTGGAATCATCAAAGAAGATTCTTTAATGGTTATTCCTTTTGATGACCATATGGTTCATAGAGGACACGGGATATTTGATACCGCTGCAATTGCTAACGGAAAAGTTTACGACCTTGACGCTCACTTAGACCGATTTATTATTTCTGCAAAAAATTCAAAACTTTTGTTGCCATTTCCAAAAGAACAAATGAAAAAAATTATTTTAGACACCACTTCTATTTCAAATAGAAGAGATGGTTCAATAAGATATTGGATTTCATCTGGTACTGGCAACTTGGGACTTATACCTCCTGAAGACGCTAAACCTGCATTCTTTGTAATGATTTTTGGAGGACTTGATTACCCTGAGAGATACTACAAAGAAGGGATGAAAGTTATTACTACTTCTTATCCTATTAAACCTTCTCTTTATGCAGTTACTAAAAGCACAAATTATTTACCAAATACCTTAATGCAGTTGGAAGCTAAAGAAAAAGGTTTTGATAATGGAATTTTTGTAGACTCAAATGGAAACGTGGGAGAAGGTTCCAATATGAATACAGCCTTTGTAAGTGAGGACGACACATTAAAACACCCAAAGTTCGACAACATTCTATCCGGTTGTACTGCCAAACGTCTATTAGAGTTAGCAGAATCTCTAATAGGAAAAGGAATTATTAAAGATGTAAATATATGCGATATTAGTGTCGAAGAAGCTAGAGAATCAAGAGAAATGATGTTTATAGGCAGTTCTATTGGAGTAGCGCCTATTGTGGAGTGGGACAATAAAAAAATAGGTAATGGCAAACCAGGACCAATTGTCTCAGAACTAAAAAAATTATTATCGGATGATATTATGAATTCAAAAGACCGTCTGATAGAAGTGCTATATACTTAGCTAAGAGCTGCAAACATTATACCTTCTGACAATGTAGGATGAGAGTGAATCATCGATCCGAGTTCCCCCGTCTTAATTCCTCCTTTCATTGCAGCAACTCCTTCATGTACTAAGTCTGCAGCGTGGGAACTAACGATATGCATACCAAGTATAGAATCATCCTCTGCATTACTAACAATTTTGACAAAACCTTCTATAGTTCTATCAGCATGAGCTTTTCCTAGACCTCTAATATCAAAACGACTTATTTTAACATTTTTTCCGATTGATATTGCATCTTCCTCTGACAATCCAACCGAACCAATTTCTGGGTATGTAAAAATCCCACAGGGCACTAAAGAATAGTCTATCTTTGCAGGAATTCCAGATATATTCTCCGAAACGATCAAACCTTCATAACTTGCAACATGAGCAAGCATAATTTTGCCAACTACATCACCTGCAACATAAATATTTTTAACGTTTGTTCTCATCGTTTCATCACAAAGTATTGTTCCATTTTTCTCTACCTTAACTCCTACATTCTCCAAACCTATACCTTCAGTATTAGGAGATCTGCCAATTGCAATGAGAACTTTATCAACGATAAGTTTTTCTCCATTTTCAAAATGTACTAATACATCATCATTTTTTATATCAATACCAGAAACAAACTCTTTAGTTCGAACTTTTATTTTTTGTTTTTTAAACTCACGTTCTAAAAATTTCGAAATATCAGAATCAAGATTTGTAACAAGACTCTCTAAACCTTCAACTATATGTACTTCCGAACCTATTTCGTTATAAAAACATGCCAATTCACAACCTATATAACCGCCACCTACGACCAAAAGACGTCTTGGGATTTTTTCTAGATTAACAGCATGATCACTTGTAATAACTTTATCTCCATCTATGGGAAAGGAAGATAAAGTTCTTGGTCTTGACCCTGTTGCAATAAGAATATTATTCGCATAAATGTCGAAATTTTTGCTATTATTTTTTACTCTCACACGATCGACTTCTTGAATTTCACCCCGACCTTGTACAAATTCAACTCCATGACTTTTGAGTTGATTAAAAATACCCTTCTCTAAGTTACTTACTATTTTGTTTTTCTTAGAAACCATTAGTTCTAAATCGGGAGAAAAGCTTTTGTTCAAAATTATTCCATAATCTTTTGCTTTTTTTAAATTTCGAAGTAATCCTGCAGATGAAATAAGACTCTTACTAGGGATACAGCCTAAGTGTAAACACGTACCACCCAGAGTTTTCTCATCAATAACTATACATTTCTTGTTCTTTTTGGCTGACTCTATTGCAGCGTGATATCCTGCCGGTCCTCCTCCAATAACTACTAAATCATATTTTTTCATGAAAACTCCGCATTTTTTCAATTGCTTAAATAATATAAAATTATAAATTCTATATAACTATAAATTAAAAAAATAATCAAAATAATTAATAAAATTTTAACCTAAAAACACAATATCTGGGGATAATTTGTGGAAAAAGTCCATTATCTTGTGGATAAATTAATTTTTCTATTGACACAATAAAAGGGAATATTTTAATATATCTACTTGTCCATGAAGTATTTTTTTAAAATATTCCTCTCGGAAAAGGTTTTTTGTGGTTAATTTTAAAATTCAATCCTATCGCTTTCTAAGTAGCCCATCAGTAAAAAGATTCGGAGTTTCCAATGAAGTTTAAACGTAGATTTACAGAAGAAAATAAAGATTTTTATTCACAAATTAATTTCATTCCCAGAACATCAAAAATTACAAATCCAGACGGTTCTATCGTTTTTGAGGCTAAAGATGTCATGGTTCCTGAAAATTGGTCACAAGTTGCGTTAGATATTTTAGCTCAAAAATATTTTCGCAAGGCCGGAGTTCCCGTTTATACAAAAAAACTAAAAGAAAAAGGAATTCCTGAATGGCTTCTCAGTTCAATCCCTGATGAAAAATCTATGGACGGAATGAAGGAAAACGAGAAATTCGTTTCAGAAAATGATTCAAGACAAGTTTTTCATCGTCTAGCCGGATGTTGGTCCTATTGGGGTTGGAAACATAACTATTTTGATACAGAGAAAGATGCTCGAATCTTTTACGAGGAATTATCATTTATTCTTGCATCACAAATGACAGCTCCGAACTCTCCTCAGTGGTTCAATACTGGATTACATTGGGCCTACGGTATTACAGGACCTGCTCAGGGTCATTCTTTCTGCTGTCCAGATTCTGGAGAACTAAAAAAATCTACAAATGCTTACGAACATCCACAACCACACGCTTGTTTTATTCAATCAGTTAGCGATGACCTCGTAAATGAGGGTGGAATTATGGACTTGTGGACAAGGGAGGCAAGAATTTTCAAATATGGTTCTGGAACAGGTTCTAATTTTTCAAATATTCGTGGATCAGGAGAATCCCTTTCAGGTGGAGGACAAAGCTCTGGGTTAATGAGTTTTCTGAAAATTGGGGATCGTTCAGCTGGAGCCATAAAATCAGGTGGGACAACTCGTAGAGCGGCAAAAATGGTTACCTTAGATATTGACCATCCTGATATTCAAGAATTTATTAATTGGAAAGTTCAAGAAGAACAGAAAGTTGCTGCTCTTGTTTCTGGAAGTAAACACTGCAATCAGCATATGAATGCAATTATGAATGCATGTAATAAGGAAAAACAAGCTAATCTAAATGGAGAACTATATAATCCAGAGAAAAATCTAGATCTTTCTCATGCTATTTCTGAGGCAATCAAAGCCTCAGTTCCGTCAAATTATATACAGAGAGCTATACAGTTATCAAAGCAGGGGTACGTAAGTATAGAATTCGATGAGTTAGATACAAACTGGGAAGGTGAAGGATACAGTACCGTCTCCGGACAAAACTCGAATAACTCTGTACGAGTAACTGACAAATTCATGAAAGCTGTAGAAAAAGATTCTTCTTGGGATTTGTTGAATCGTACCAATAAAAAGATTTCAGAAACTCTCAAAGCAAGAGATTTATGGGAAGATATAGGTTATGCAGCTTGGTGTTGTGCAGATCCTGGGATCCAATTTGATACAACTATTAATGATTGGCATACCTGTTCTAACGATGGAAAGATAAATGGTTCTAACCCATGCTCTGAGTATATGTTTTTAGACGATACAGCCTGTAACTTAGCATCTATGAACCTGATGAAATTTTTAGATGTTGATAAGGGAATTTTCGAAGTTGATAATTATGAACATGTAGTTAGGTTATGGACTCTAGTACTCGAAATCTCAGTTCTTATGGCTCAGTTCCCCAGTTCAGAAATTGCTCAAAGATCTTATGATTACAGAACTCTAGGCTTAGGATACGCAAATTTAGGAACTATGTTAATGGTAATGGGCATACCTTATGAGTCCGCTGAAGCTCGTGCGTGGTGCTCCTCTATTACTTCAATTATGACGGGTTGTTCATATGCAACAAGTGCAGAAATAGCAGGAGAAATTGGACCTTTCAAAAGATACGAACACAATAAAGACAATATGCTTCGCGTGATAAGAAATCATAGAAGAGTAGCCTATAATTCGCCAAAAAGTGAATATGAAAATATTTCAATTAAACCAGTTGGGATTGACCAGAAAATTTGTCCGAACTATATGCTGAAGGCAGCGCAAAAATCATGGGATAACGCTTTAAAACTAGGCGAAAAAAATGGGTATAGAAATGCCCAAGTTACTGTCATAGCTCCAACTGGAACAATAGGTTTAGTGATGGATTGCGATACCACAGGCATTGAGCCAGATTTTGCACTAGTTAAGTTCAAAAAATTAGCAGGGGGTGGGTATTTCAAAATAATCAATCAGTCCGTTCCTCTTGCATTAAGAAAGTTAGGATATTCCGAAGAAGAAACAAAAGAAATTGTTGCCCACTGCAGGGGAAAAGGAACTATAAAAAACGCTCCACATATAAACCCTGAATCTTTAATTGAGAAAGGTTTCACAGATAAAGAAATACAAAAAGTTGAGTCTGATCTTGAAGGAGCATTTGAAATTCAATATGCATTTAACAAGTATTCTTTGGGAGAAGATTTTTGTAAAGAAAATCTTAAATTAAAAGATGAACAATTAGAAGATTGGGATACTAATCTTCTTGAACTTATCGGATTTACTCAAGAACAAATACAAGAAGCAAACGATTATGTATGTGGAAAAATGACTATAGAAGATGCTCCTCATTTGAAAGAAGAACATTTATCCGTTTTTGACTGTGCAAATAAGTGTGGGAAAGATGGAAAAAGGTTTATTCCACCAACTGCTCATGTTGAAATGATGGCAGCAGCACAACCTTTCATATCTGGAGCAATAAGTAAAACAATCAATATGCCTGCAGAAAGCTCTATATCTGAAATTCAAGATATTTACAGAGATTCATGGAAATTAATGACAAAAGCAATTGCGATTTATAGAGACGGTTCAAAATTAAGTCAACCTCTTTCTTCTCAATCAGAAACAGAACTTCTCAAAAGCTCTGATTCAAAGGAAAGCACACCAACAGTATTGGCAAGACAAATCATAAAGAGATATGTATATCAATCTAGAAGAAGAAAATTACCTTCTAGAAGAGCTGGATATACTCAAAAAGCAGTAGTAGGTGGACATAAGGTATATCTGCGCACTGGCGAATATGAGGATGGTTCTATAGGTGAAATATTCATAGATATGCATAAAGAAGGGGCTGCATTTAGGAGTCTTATGAATTGTTTTGCTATTTCTATTTCTCTTGGATTACAACATGGAGTGCCAATTGATGAATTTGTGGATGCTTTTGTATTTACAAGATTTGAGCCAGGCGGAATGGTTAACGGCAATCCACACATAAAGATGTCAACTTCAATTATCGACTATATCTTCCGTGAACTCGCTATCACCTATCTCGGAAGACATGATCTTTCTCAAGTGACTCCAGAAGACTTAAGAAGTGATACAATCGGAAGACCCGAAAAAGAGATCCCTGAATTTGATGCTGAAGAAGAAGGAGAAATTGAAACTCTAGACCCAGAAGGTATATCTATTTCTGCTCCACGTAGCAATAGAGTAGAATTAGATTACGGTATAGATATAGAAAAAGAGGATGCAGTAGATATAATTTCTTCTGCACAAGGGACAGCTATTCAAGAAGCTAGAGCTAAAGGTTATGAAGGTGAAGCATGTGCAGATTGTGGACAATTCACATTAGTAAGAAATGGCACATGCCTCAAATGTATTACATGTGGCGCAACGAGTGGTTGTTCGTAAAAAATAAAAAACCTGTCGTTGGGCAAACGGGCGGACTCTGCGACAGGAAAAGGGCCAGATTTACTTTCCTTGGGGGTTAGTTTTCTGGCCCTTACCAATTGGCAAAAGAGGCATTACCTCTCTAGAAAACCTCTCAATTTCTTCAAACATAGGGTGAAACTGTAATAAAAACAGTTCTACACCTTCTTTGTTAAACTCTATCATTCTTTCACAAATTGTATCTGCACTACCTACAAGATCCGCAGCAATTCCACCGTTTGAACCAATGCCTTTTGAACGAGAACTTGTCTTTTTATGAATAGCATCTTTATCAACACCCTGTAATTCTTCAGAAACTCCCAATGATTTTATCAACCTTTCTAATTCTTCCTCAGCCTCAGAATCTGTTTTTCTACAAATCACAAATGCACTCATCCCGAATTTCAAATCTTTTTTGTAAATTGCATTTTCTTTTTTCACTCGAGAAATTAAATCTTTCGCTAAAGACAACGGACGACCGTTAAAAAGAAAAACATCGGCCGCTCTTGCAGCCAGATGAATTGCTGCATCCGATTCTCCACCAAAATATATTGTAGGCCAAGGTTTTCTTACTGGAAGAGGTGAAGTAATTCCTTGATTAATTTTAAAAAAATTTCCATTAAAATCAAATACTTCTCCTTCCCAAAATTTTTTTAAAATTTCAATCACTTCTGAAGAAATATCATATCTTTTATCATGTTCAGGAAAAGGAATCCCATTCATATCGTGTTCCAAACCCCACCATCCTGAAACTATATTAATAGCAAATCGACCTTTACTTATACGATCAAGATTTGCTCCCATCTGAGCCACTAAACCTGGGTGTCTATATGCACTTCTACTTGCTACGATCAATTCAATAGAATTTGTGATGGGTGCTAAAGCTGATGCAGTAACCCATGCCTCCAAAATAGGAGCTTCTATTCCCTTTGTACTATTTAAACTACGATCTAAGAGCAAAACGCTATGAAAACCAAGAGATTCAGCATATTGAATATACTTTGCATTAAAATCAAAAGTAGCTTCCGTAACAGAAGATGGTTCTTCTTTTTGCCCTAAAAAGGACCCCCAAACAGGGGCCCAAATTCCAAGTTTAATAGGTGGCATAAGAACTAAGACTTTTTATCGAAATCTGATTCCTGAAATTCTATACGTGAACCAGGAGGTTCAACTACTAAGTGAAGTGCTTCCGCTAAACGACCTGACAAATTCCACATTCCACAAATAAATGTTAGTTCTACAATCTCACGACTAGAAAAATATTTTTTCATTTCTGAAAAAGAGAGGTCATCACTCTTTGCAGTTAATTTTGTTACGCTGTCTGCCCATCTAATAACTGCTTTCTCTTTATCATTAAAGAGAGTCGTTTCTTTCCATTTTTCTCCTTCAAGTAAGGCAATCTGTTCTTCTGTCAGACCTAGAGCTCGACCGAGCTCAACATTATGTCCTACTCAATTATTACATTCAGTTAACAGCGCAGTTTTGACAATACATAATTCCATATGGCGAATGTAATCTGGATCTGTTTTTAAACGATTCGTTCTTAGTTTTTGATCCAACAACATCCAAGCTTCCATTGTAGGGGGTGCATTTGCAAGAAGTTGTAAAAATCTAGGTACAGTACCCCACATTTTCAAAGACCATTGATAAAGAGGATTTAATTCCTCTTCTAAATCTTTCGGAATGTTGTCTGGCGATACAAAAGGAATACGTGGAAGTGGACAAGCCATCATTTCATCTGTGATGCCAAGATCTTCAGGCAGGTTACTAGAACTATTTATTGTCATTTCAGAAACCCTCATATTGTTGAATCAAGACACTTTTTCGAGTGAGTCTATTGCTTCTTTTAAATTATCAGGTGAAACAGGTATCGAAAAGACTGTAGTTCCTACAGCATCCTGTATAGCATTCCCAATTGCGGCAGCTGTAGCGCAAATGGGGGGTTCACCAACTCCACGAGCCCCATAAGGAGTTCCCTTTGCAGGATTTTCTAGTAAAAATACTTCGAGTTTTGGCAAATCAAGACTAGTTGGCAACAAATAATCGTGTAAACTTTCCCCTGAAAGTTTACCCTCAAGATTTTGTGATAATTCTTCTAATAATGCAATTCCCATACCCTGAATCATTGCTCCTTCAATTTGCCCAGCTACTGAAAGAGGATTAATAGCAAATCCAACATCTTGTACACAAACTAAACGTAAAACTTTCACTTCGCCAATTTCTGGGTTTACTGCAACTTCAGCAATTTGTGCAGTATAAATAGGACAAGGAGGTGGAGCTTCACTTTCGCCTTCCCCTATTATATATCCAAGGATTTGAGGTGCAGATTTAGCAACTGCAGATAAACTAATAGATCTATCTGGGGAAGATTGAACAAAAACAAGACCATTTTCGATTTGCAAGTCATCTGGATTCGCTTCTAATTTAGAAGACGCTACTTTAAGAATTTTAGACCGTGCATCTTTAGCGGCTTTCAAAACTGCGGCACCAAGAGAACGTGTAACCATACTACCAGCAGCACGAATTGATTCTGGTGCAGTGTCAGTATCACCCGAATCAAATCTAACTTTGTCTAGTCCAACACCAAGTTCCTCCGCGGCTAATTGACAAAGAGAAGTGCTTGAACCTGTAAGATTTACTGAGCCACCAACAAGATGAAAACTTCCATCATCATTTAGACGAATCGTACAACTTGCTGCACCACCTGGACCAGGCCAATATCCAAAAGCTATTCCCCTTCCAGGCAACCATCCTTCCGAAATAAGTGAAGAATCTATCTCTATTGGAGACCCCCAATCTCCTTCCTCAACCACTTTTTCTAAAACCGCGCTTATGGACCCTTCTTTATATTCTCCATCAGAGTATGGACCACCAGAAGGAACAATTTTATCTCCAGGTTGTAATGCATTCTTTCTTCGAAATTCAACAGGATCTATTCCGATCTCTCGCGCAACAATATCCGTATGAACTTCCATAGCGTAATGGTATTGAGGTCCACTTGGTGCTCGAACAGGACCTGAAACAGGACCATTAGTATAAGTTGTACATGCTTTAATATGAAAATTAGGAATGTTATAAGTTGCTGTAGCAAGAGCCATTTTACTGCTACACTGCATAGGAGCACCATCTGCATATGCTCCATGTCCCATTGTCACATCTATATCACGTGCAATGATTTCTCCATCCTTGGAAACCCCTGTCTTTATACTTATAACATGAGGATGGCGAGGATTAACTGCTCTGTGATCATCTTCACGGCTCATCTCGTAATGGATAGGTCTATTTGTCTTTAAAGCCAATAGAGCAACTATGTGCTCAACTGTGGACCTAATTTTTGCACCAAAACCACCACCAATTTCTGTTGGAATAACTCTTACTTTAGTATGGGGTAGCTGTAACGCATCACAAACACCATTCCTAATATCATAAGGAGATTGAGTTGACGTCCAAATGGTAACTTTACCGTCACCACTAGGTTCAACTAAACAAGCATGAGGCTCTATATATGCTGCATGTACATACCCAGTCTGAAAAGTATGTTCGAAAATAAAATCTGAATTCTCGAATCCCTCTTCTATATTTCCTATTCCTTTTTCAAATCGTGCAATAACTCTTCCGTCACTCTCAGGTCCAAGATTAAGATTTTTCCATTCCTTATGAATAATTGGACCCTCTCCATTCCTTGCATCTAAAGCACTAACAACCGGCTGTAGTACTTTATACTTTATCTCTAAAGCCTCCGATGCAGCTATAGCAGCTTCACGACTCTCTGCAGCAATTGCAGCAACAGGATCTCCTTCAAATCTCACATATCCATCCTTTGCAAACCATGTTCTATCTTTAATAGAACCTCCAAATCTGTTTTTCGGACTATTTTCCCGAGTTAAAACTGCACGAACTCCAGGAATTTGAATAGCTTTACTTACATCAATACTCAAAACTTTTGCAAATGCGTGTTTACTACCTACAATCATTCCAATTAAGGTTCTAGAACTTGTCTTATCTGCACCAAATCTAGCTGTACCAAGAACCTTGTCAGAAGCATCTATGCGAGAAAATCCCTTTCCTGCAACTTTATAATCGGACATAAGAATCCCCAAAAAA
>TARA_B100000686_G_scaffold355127_1_pt1 | contig 45500 bp, 35 predicted proteins | sample TARA_B100000686 | Tara Oceans TARA_B100000686 (sample SAMEA2622733) | marine metagenome | biome: marine biome (ENVO:00000447); feature: marine epipelagic mixed layer (ENVO:xxxxxxxxx); material: "saline water (ENVO:00002010), including plankton (ENVO:xxxxxxxx)" | depth 150 m
GGACTGAAAGAATATCAAGAAATAAAAACGGTGCATTTTGGCTAGATGAGTGCGAGCGCTTAATTTTTAATTTGAATGCAGCCTATTTTGATCTGATTAATTTGGGGAAAATTAGACACTTAGACACCTTGCTCGATAACTATACAACATTAGCCAGTTAGTTTGATCTTTTTCTGTCTAATGGGGCTTATTTAGAATTGTTTAGGGAGAAAAAGGAGGGCGCTCCGCGCAAGAGAAACGGGCGCCCCCAATTGCTAGTGGTGATTTAATCTTGAGGATGCGTGGATCGAGGTTTTCAGATTATTCTCTTGTAATTTATTCTTTTCTTTTTAAATCGCTGTTGGATTCGCAGGAAAAACTGCCTCTAACTGTGTTACTTTTTAAAATGTTATTTATGGTCGAATACGTGTGTTCATCGTATCGAATTTTACAGGTGCAAAACAAGTGTAAATTAGTAAAATATGCTAAAAACCTAGAAAAAACACAAAAAAATAAATAACAAATACCTTACATTAATAAATAGTAGGAAAAATATCTAAAATTTATAAGATAACTAGAATGTTGTTTGTTAGGCAATAGAGGCAATCATCAAAAAGCGTATGACAGTAATTAGATGTTTTAATGTGACTGGCGGAATTGTTATCAGCTCAATTTGTTGGGGTTTGCTGTGTTAGGAGCCTTAATTCCAGTTTTTAATAGGATGCCTGACCCGTTAATTGATTCTAGTATCCAATTGATTTTTAAGAACCATACTATCACTGAAGGATAGATTGCCAAATAATAGTTAAACTTCTATTACTCCATCACGACACGTATAGCCAATGCTATAAGCACAATTCCAAAAATTTTATCTATTAGACTAGAATTTTTCCTTAGCATAGGCAAAATCCTTGAGTGTGATAGCATTAGGGCAACTAAAATGTACCATACGGTGTCAATTACTCCAGCAGTCAATGCCATTATAATTTTTTCTATCCATCCAGCATTTGGTCTTACAAATTGACTAAACAGAGCTAAGAAAAAGATTGCAATTTTAGGGTTGGTTATCGAAATTAGAAATCCGTCACGAAATGGTGATCCAGATTGTTTTGATCTAACTCCCGGTTTTTCTCGGCTACTAGGTTTTGAGAAAAAACTCCGAATACCCAAGAACAAAAGAACAAGCGCGCCAGCAATGCGAATTCCATCAAACAAATTCGGATTTTTTATAATTAAAAAGCCAATACCGGTAGCAGTTAATATTGCCCATAAAATGATTCCAATTCCATGTGATATTGCTGTTATAAAACCACCTAAACGCCCACCAATTAAAGTATTCCGCATGACAACAGCGAGACTCGGTCCTGGAGAAATAGCGCCAAGCAGACAGATGGCAACCAACGACAGCCAAAGATTAAGAGGCATTAGTCTTTATACAATTTTTTTGTAAATTAATTGCTCGATTAGTCATATCATTGAGATTAGAGATGTGTTTATGTTGGACTGCCTTTGAAATTGGTTTTTGCTGCTTTAGTAAAATGTTTTGAGGTTTAGTCCAATTGACCATATTTAGAGGCCAATGTTAGTCGGAGATCGACAACCTTCAGATTGTGCTAGATTTTTGGTGCATAATTGATAAATAGCAGTGAGTTAATTATGACAAAGGTAAAAAAATTATTAATTGATGGGCCGTCCACGAGGATAGCGTTGGCTGTCATTATAGCAGTCTGGGTGCTAGTTCAGATCGTATTCTATTTTTTATATGGGGGCATTCATCCAGCAAATGACACTGAGCGTTACATGGGCGCCGCGATGGATATTTTGGCCGGTCAGCCGGTGGAGGGTAAAGTAGCCAACTATCCGGGCTACAATACGTTCATCGCCTTAACTATGTTTTTTGGGGGCGGCAGTACGTCCATAGTGCTATTTCAGATGTTTGTCAGTCTGGTTGCTGCCGTTACAGTTTGGAAAATAGGCGCATTGATTTTTGGCAATGCTCCGGGTTTTATTGCGGCATTAGCGTTTGCAGCTTATCCGACGCTCCAACAATGGAACTTCTATATTCTTACCGAGTCATTATTTATAAGCCTCTTAATAATTAGTATTTATGTTTCTATTACTGCTCGTACTTGGCCTCACTTTATTGTTGCAACATGCATAGTTCTATTTACTGTCACAATTAGACCCAATGGATTCATCGTCCTCATCGCAGTACTTGCCTATATGGCTCATGTGCTATGGATTAGAGATAAGAAAGTTTATTTGGTCATTTTGATAATTTTTTCTGCAGCTATAGCAATTTTTGCTTTCAACACCATTGATGATATGGCGAGCCAAGAGACAATTCTGACGTTTTATGAGGAAGGAGTCGTGATTTATGATTATCAATCAACCAAAGAAAATATAGCATTTCATGCGACTACTTGCAGAGCAGTAGATTCGACAGTTGGCCAAATATTTTGTTTCTTTAAAATTCATCCCCTCACCACTGTCAATTTGATAATCTCACGCTTCGGGTCATTCATACTCCATGTTCGACCATACTGGTCAGATTTTCACAACATTTTTTCCTTAGTTACATTGATCCCAATCTATTTATTAGCGATCACATCATTTTTTGGCGTTAAATCTCAAAATCCAGAAGCATGGCTTTTGGTAACAGTATTTTTTCTTCAAGCTACTATCGTAAGCTTCACAATAGCAGATTGGGACGGCCGATTTTTGGATGTGGTCTTGACTCCCATTATTATCCTCGCAAGCGGGGGTTTATTCAGCATTGTCCGGAAAATCATGCGACAATTAACTAGAAGTAAAGAAAATATATAATGGAGATGCGCAGGCAGATAGTATAATTAATACAGGCACTTAGATTTGAATGTGCGCTAGTTGTTGTTACGTTCAGCTCATTATTATTTTTTAGGATTGTTTAATTTTAATATTTTTCATAGAGTACTATGCGAAAGTGGCGGAATTGGTAGACGCGCTGGCTTTAGGTGCCAGTGGGGTAACCCGTGGGAGTTCGAGTCTCCCCTTTCGCACCAAAAAGAATTTTAACCAAATAAAGTAAACGCTTTAATTAGAATTACACTTAAAAATTATGGATGTATCTATCGAATCTCCAGGCCCTATACTTCGTAAATTGACGATTGGAGTGCCTGCTTCTGAACTTGAAAACGCTATCGAAAAACGGGTTTTGGATTTAATGAAGACTGTTAAATTGCCTGGATTTCGTCCCGGTAAGGTTCCAAAACAGGTTGTAGAATCAAGGTTTTTGGGACAAATATTACGGGAAGCTGCAGAAGAGCTTATTGATGCGTCCTATCGCAATGCATTACAGGATAAATCCCTCGTTCCTGCGGGATTCCCCTCTATTGAAACAAAAAAATTGGCACGTGGGCAGGATCTGGAATATGTTGCAACATTCGAGGTTTTCCCAGAACTGGAAAATCCAAATATTCGCGACTGTGAAATCGATAAACCTATATGTTTGATTGAAGAAGCTGATATTAATCGAACGGTCGACACATTATTAAAACAACATACCGAATGGGTGCCAACAGACGATCAATCAGAACTAGGTGATCGTATGTTGATAGATTATGTAGGAACCATTGATGGCCAAAAGTTTGATAGGGGAGAAGCTGAAGATCATCCCCTCATACTTGGTGAGAGTGGTTTATTGCCAGAGTTTGAAGAAGGGCTGAAAAATCAATCTGCTAGGATCGAAAAAACAATTTCCGCTCGTTTTCCGACGGACTACGGGGTTACAGCCCTTGCTGGAAAAGTAGCAGAATTTGCTATAAAAATTAAGGAGGTTGCGAAACCTAGGTTGCCTCAATTGAACGAAGATTTTATTAACAAATTTGGACTTGAGGAAGCAACTGAGAAGGCATTTCGCACACAGATTGGAAAGAATTTAGAACGAGAAGCTGAAACTCGGATTGACACGATCTTGAAAGAGGCGGTGTTTAACGCTTTACTGAATGCATACGAATTCGAGGTACCAAAAACGCTTGTAGAAGATGAGATTAATCGAGGGATAGAGGCTTTCCAGAGTCACTTGCAACAACATGGTCTCCCGGCGGATGAGTCGCCGCAACGAGAAGATTACCGAGTGGAGGCGCATCGAAGAGTTCGATTAGCTCTACTGATCCGTGAAGCTGTTAGTAGTCGTGGGATAGAGGCTGACTCATCTGTAGTGCGCTCTCGTGTTGAGAAATTTGCTCAAAATTATAATGATCCAAAACAAGTAATTGATTGGCATTATTCGGATGCAAATCGATTGAACAAATTTGAGAGTATGGTTCTAGAGGAATTATTAGTTGATGCGTTGTTGTTAGAAGCAAAAGTAATCGAAAAAAATGTCACGTTTCAGAATTTGATGACTCCAAGTACCGAGAACGTCAGCGATGAAACTAGAAATATTGATCAAAGTGGAGAGGGTAAGTGAAAAACGAAATTCCAAGTACCAATTCCAGCATAATGGATCTTGGTTTGGTTCCAATGGTAATTGAAACAACAGGTCGTGGCGAAAGAGCATTCGATATTTATTCGCGACTTTTAAAAGAAAGAGTGGTGTTTCTGGTTGGGCCTATAGAAGACCAGATGGCTAATCTTGTTGTTGCCCAAATGTTATTTCTTGAATCTGAGAATCCTGATAAAGATATTCATCTTTACATTAATTCGCCAGGAGGTGCCGTAAACTCAGGTCTAGCGATTTACGATACGATGCAATTTATACAGCCCGACATAAGTACAGTATGTATTGGGCAGGCGGCTAGCATGGGCGCTGTTATACTTTCTGGGGGGTCACCCGAGAAAAGATATTCCTTGCCTCATTCAAGAGTAATGATTCATCAGCCATGGGGGGGATTCCAAGGACAAGCTACTGATATTGATATTCACGCTCGTGAAATATTAGAAATGCGGGAAAGATTGAATCAAATTCTTTCGAATCATACAGGTCGTAATTTGGACGATGTAAAGAAGGATACCGAGCGTGATAATTTTATGGGTAGCGATGAAGCTGTTAAGTACGGAATAATAGACAAGGTAATAAAAAGTCGGGAGCGGTAAATATGTTGGATATTTGACTCTAGCATGCTAGGAAAGCCTGATTATAAAAAGATTAGAAAAGCTAGGTATTTCGTCGTTTATCTGAGATCCTGCAGCTTATAGATGCAACTACTCTTCTTTCTAGCTATCATAGGTAAACATAATTTTTAGTGATTTGTAGCGACGTTTTAATTTAATGTGAGACAGCATAATGACCGACGAAGAGAATAAATCGAAGAGCGATAAGCTTTTATATTGCTCTTTTTGTGGCAAGAGTCAGCATGAGGTGCGTAAATTGATTGCAGGCCCATCGGTGTTTGTTTGTGATGAATGTGTTGAGTTGTGTAATGAGATAATTCGGGAAGAGGCAGAGGAGATTGCGGGTCAGGAATTAAATGATTCTCGATACCCAACTCCACAGGAAATTTGTGATCGTCTAGATGAGTATGTCATTGGCCAAGAAGATGCAAAGAAAGTTCTGTCCGTCGCCGTCCACAATCATTACAAGCGGATTGAGCATGAGGGAAGCATTGGCGAGGTAGATATACAAAAAAGTAACATCCTAATGATTGGGCCGACTGGATCAGGAAAGACATTATTGGCTGAGACTTTGGCTCGAGAGCTCAATGTTCCGTTCACAATAGCTGATGCTACGACACTTACAGAAGCGGGTTATGTTGGTGAAGATGTTGAAAACATTGTTCAGAAGTTATTGCAGAAGTGTGATTATGATGTAGAGCGGGCTCAAATTGGTATAGTCTATATCGATGAAATCGATAAAATATCTCGAAAATCAGATAATCCATCTATCACTCGAGATGTATCTGGAGAAGGAGTCCAGCAAGCGCTATTAAAACTTATTGAAGGTACAATTGCGTCAGTTCCTCCACAAGGTGGTAGGAAACACCCTCAGCAGGAATTTCTCCAGGTTGATACGCGTAATGTTCTCTTCATTTGTGGTGGAGCATTTTCTGGCTTGGAAAAAGTGATTAGAGAGCGCTCAGAAAAGTCTGGAATTGGATTTGGTGCTGACATCAAAGGACGATCGACTGAATCGAAGTTTGGAGAGCTGTTGCGTGATTTGGAGCCGGAAGATTTGATTAAGTTTGGTTTAATTCCAGAGTTTGTTGGTCGGTTGCCAGTAATTGCTACGCTCGAAGAATTAGATGAACCCGCTTTAATTACCATACTGACAGAACCTAAGAATGCTCTGGTAAAGCAGTATCGTAAACTTTTTGATTTAGAGGATGTTGATTTAGAATTTCGAGAGGAAACGTTGCGTGCAGTAGCAAAACGTGCCATGGAGAGAAAAACAGGCGCTCGCGGATTACGATCTATTCTTGAAAAAGCACTACTTGATACTATGTTTGAGCTTCCCTCGTTAGAAAATGTACACAAGGTGATAGTGGATGCGAGCGTGATTGAAGAAGAATCGCGCCCACTTTATGTTTACGAGGATACAACGAGAATAACGCAACAGTCCTGAAAATCTATTTCGAGAAGAAAAAAATAAAATTATGGTTGAAAATACCATGTTGCGACCGCATATTTTAAAAAAGAGATACAAAATTATCGTCTAGCAATTTTAACCATTTATAAATTTGATATATAACAATGACAGAAGACACTGATTCGGAAATAGAACCTCAGGTTCACACGCGTTATTCGTTGCTACCGCTAAGAGATGTAGTAGTTTTCCCACATATGGTAATCCCTCTTTTTGTAGGGCGAGAAAAGTCTATTAAAGCTCTAGAGGCCGCCATGGAGGGTGGAAAGCAGGTTTTTCTTGCCGCTCAACATGACGCTACTGATGATGATCCTTCTTCAGAAAAAATATTCAAGGTTGGCACTGTCGCAAACATCCTTCAACTTTTAAAGTTACCTGATGGAACTCTAAAAGTTTTGGTGGAGGGTGTCTCTAGAGCGATGATTGTCGGGTATGCAGATTCAGATGATATGTTTAGTGTAGACACACAACCAATCGTGAGCAATGAGATTGAAGACAAGGAATCCGAAGCACTAATACGCACGGTAATGGAGCAGTTTGAAAAGTATGTAAAAGTTAATTCGAAAGTGCCTCAGGAAGTTCTGACCTCGTTAGCGAGTGTTAATGAGCCTGGGCGGTTAGCCGATTCAATTGCTGGGCATTTAAATTTAAGAAATGAAGAAAAGCAGAAAGTGCTCGAGATTTTTGATGACCGAGAAAGGTTGGAATATTTACTAGGCATAGTAGAGTCAGAGGTCGACCTGCTACAGGTTGAAAAAAGAATTCGTGGGCGAGTGAAAAAGCAGATGGAGAAAAGCCAGCGGGAATATTATCTAAATGAGCAGATGAAGGCTATTCAAAACGAACTTGGTGAGATGGATGAGACTCCTAATGAGTTGGAGGAACTGCAACATAAAATTGATGAAGCTGGGATGCCTAAGGATGCGCATGAAAAAGCCGAGTCCGAACTAAAAAAGCTTCGAATGATGGCGCCAATGGCTGCAGAGGCAACGGTGGTTCGTAATTATATTGATTGGTTAATCCAGGTGCCATGGAAGAAAAGGACGCGCATATCTAAAGATCTCGTTAAGGCAGAGCAGATTCTTGAAAATGATCACTATGGATTAGAAAAGGTTAAAGAGCGTATTCTCGAGTATTTGGCGGTTCAACAAAGGATTAATAAAGCAAAAGGACCCATCTTGTGTTTGGTAGGTCCACCGGGGGTTGGTAAAACGTCTCTCGGAGAATCTATAGCGCGTGCCACAAATAGAAAGTTTTTGAGGATGTCCTTAGGTGGCGTCCGGGATGAAGCTGAAATTCGCGGGCACAGACGCACGTATATTGGTTCATTGCCGGGAAAAATTATTCAAAACTTGGCAAAGGCTAAAACTAGAAACCCACTTTTTATGTTAGATGAGGTTGATAAAATGTCGATGGATTTTAGGGGAGATCCGTCTTCAGCGTTACTAGAAGTTTTAGACCCCGAACAGAACCACTCTTTTGGTGACCATTATCTAGAGGTAGATTACGACTTATCAGAGGTAATGTTCATAGCAACTGCAAATACTTTAAATATTCCAGCTCCCTTGCTCGATAGAATGGAAATTATTCGAATCTCGGGATATACAGAGGAAGAAAAGATCAATATAGCGACGCGCTACCTCGTTCCCAAGCAAGTCAGCAATAACGGATTAAAATCATCTGAAATTTCTCTAGCCAAGAGTGCTCTTAAGGATATCGTAAGGTATTATACACGCGAGGCAGGAGTGCGTAATCTTGAACGTGAGGTTGCAAAAATATGTAGAAAGGTCACTAAGCATTTGTTGCTCGCTAAAGATGAAACGAAAGTTTCCGTTTCAAGTCGTGGACTCGATAAATATCTTGGGGTTCGTCGTCATCGCTACGGAAAAGCAGAAGAAAATAATCGCGTGGGCCAAGTGACTGGCTTGGCTTGGACAGAGGTGGGTGGTGAACTCTTGACTATTGAAGCGGCGGTAATGCCAGGAAAAGGAAATCATATCTATACTGGCAAGTTAGGTGAAGTGATGCAGGAGTCTATTAAAGCCGCTATGAGCGTTGTTCGTACTAGGGGTCAGAGATATGGGATCGATACGGACTTTTTTCAGAAACAGGATGTGCATATTCATGTTCCCGAGGGCGCAACACCGAAAGATGGCCCTAGCGCGGGAGTTAGTATGTGTACTGCCATGTTTTCTGCAATTACGGAAATCCCAGTTCTATCTCAGGTTGCCATGACCGGTGAGATTACCCTTAGAGGAGAAGTGCTGCCTATTGGAGGTTTAAAAGAAAAACTTTTAGCCGCGCAGCGAGGCGGACTGAAAACAGTCTTGATTCCTAAAGAAAATGAGAAAGAGCTAGTAGAAGTTCCAAAGAATATCAAACGAGGTCTAGATATAGTCGCTGTCCGTTGGATTGACGAAATTTTCGCTCTCGCATTAGAAAATGTTCCAATGTCGGATGGAGTAAAATCCGAAGAATCAGTATCCACTAAATCGAAAAGCCAGACTTCACCGACAGATGATGCAGATGACTATGCGCGTACTCATTAACCTACTTTTTAAATTAAATTTGTTTCTAGCCTATTTTGATTCTTCGGAGAAGTCGCTCTTAAAATTTAGCGTAAACCGATTTAATGTCTTATAGATCAGCAAGTTGTAACGTTTATTAACTATTTTAGCTTAAGCATAAAATGGTTAAATTTGGGAAGATCTATAGTTATTTCCTAAGTTGCGCTAGAATTTTGACCGAGTGATAAAGTTTTATAGGCGAGATTGTGGCGGCTTATGAGGTGAACGACTTTTTGTCAATTTAGGTAAAGTAAGCAAAAGCGACCATTACAACTAGCAACAATAACAGGAGCAAAATGTGAACAAAGCGGAATTAATAGATGCTGTTGCGGCGAGAAGCGGGCTGGGTAAAGCGGAAGCCGGTAATGCGGTGGAAAGTGTATTCGAGATAATTGGTAACCAATTACGACAGGGTGACTCGGTTTCAGTTGTGGGGTTTGGCCAATTTTCGGTCAGTAATCGTGCGGCACGGACAGGACGCAATCCGAGAACTGGTGAGGAGATATCTATAGCAGCTTCTCGGGCTCCTAAATTCAAAGCTGGCAAGCAACTTAAGGATACGGTTAATTCATAGTCGTAATACTTAGATGGCTAGGCGGTTCTTGGTGATAGGAAGGTTGACTGGGAGTCGGCCCACGGATTTTGAGCAACATGTTTCTACCAATGTGCTCAATTATTTTTACGGCAGGGCAAAGTTAACGAGTCCAATAATCCGATCTAAATACAAAACGGAGGCATTAATAGCGCCTCCGTTTACTTTATATGCTGCTGTAATTTAGAGCCGTGCTGATTTCCATCCTAAATCTCAGGACAAATTCTGAAAGTGCTTTAACAGCCGAATTTAAGCTATCGAGGGTGCATGAAGAGATCATTTTCTCATATTCAATGATTTTTTAGTCCGTTGATGCCTTTTTTCGTTTAAAAGATTGGCAATTAGGGATCTAGACCGTTAAAAGGTGATTATTACCCCGATCGTCGATCGTCTCCTTAGAACCATGTGTTTTTAATCATTTCTAAAATCTTGCAGAATTATGCGCATCTAGTAGAATTCAGGTGTCTTTAAAATTATTAAGATACTGCAGAGAATAGGGACGGGTGCTTAGCTCAGTTGGGAGAGCGTCGCGTTTACACCGCGAAGGTCGCAGGTTCGAGCCCCGCAGCACCCACCAGTGCCGTCCGATTGGCGCAGCTAAATGGACCGAGCTAGTATTCGACATTGGAGCGGTAGTTCAGTTGGTTAGAATACCGGCCTGTCACGCCGGGGGTCGCGGGTTCGAGTCCCGTCCGCTCCGCCAAAACAAACATTGCGAATAAGTTTAATTAATTTAGTTGAATTAAAGGTTTTTTAACCGAGAGCATTGATGAACATAGTAACCAAAAAATGTTAAGTAAAATTAGAGACAGAGCTAGTGGGTGGATCGCTTGGGCGATAGTAATTCTAATTTCAATTCCATTCGCATTGTGGGGTGTTAACTCCTACTTTGAGGGAGCTACCAAGGTTATTGTTGCGAAAGCTGATGGTATAGAAATTGAGCAGGAAACTTACCAACAAGCTCTTTCCCAGGAGCAAAGGAATCTTGTTCAACTTTCTGGTCAAGATTTTGATCCTGAGTTTTTTTCGACCAATGAATTTAAGTTGCAAGTGTTAAATAGGTTGATCAACCAGGCATTACAAAGTGCTTATATTAAATCACGTCGGTACAAAATAAGTGATGGAGAGTTAAATAATCAAATACAAGCTATTCCCTCATTTATGACTGATGGCATGTTTAATAAAGAGCGATATCAAACCCTCATAAATCGTGCCGGTTTCTCTATCATGGCTTTTGAGGAACAGCAGAGACGCGAAGCAATGTTCAGGCAAATAGAAAGTAGCATTGTCACTACCGCCATAGCACCTAGATTTAACACCGATCAACTAATTAAACTGTTGCTTCAGGATCGAGAAGCGAACTATATAGTACTCGATTTGTCTAGTTACTATGATCGAATAGTAATTACGGATGATGATGTGGAAAATGAATTTGAAAAGAATAATAATCAATATTTTTTGCCGGCTGAGATGCAAGTAGATTTTATCCGATTGTCAATTGATGAACTCTCGAAAGACGTTGTATTAGAGGAACAAGAAATAATAAACGAATATGAGAGCAATCTGGATCGTTTCATTCAGCCGGAGAGCCGATTTGTTCGCCACATACTTGTTAATGCAGGTATAGATGCTGATGAAGCTTCAATTACAGTTGCAAGAGACAAAGCTGAGTCCATTATATTTCGCGCGCAAAATGGGGAAGATTTTTCAGAGCTAGCAGAGGAATTGTCTGATGATGTAGGATCAGCACGTCGTGGGGGAGATTTGGGTGTGTTGCAACCAGGAGTAATGCCAACTTCTTTTGAGTTAGCCGTAAATTCGCTACAGGAAGGTAACATTAGTGAGGCAGTTAGGACAGACTATGGATTCCATATAATTCAGGTATATAAGGTGTTACCCGAAAAGGTTGCATCTTATGATGATGTGCGATCTGAATTGGAAAATGATCTTAAAATAGCAGAGGCTGAGTCTAGATTTGTTGAAATATCAGAAGATTTACGCAACATTAGTTATGAGCAGAGTGATAGCCTTGAACCTGTTGCAAATGCGCTAAATCTTGAAGTGCAGCAAAGTAGTTGGTTTACTCAAGATATTGGAAAGGATATTTTTTCTGATTCTAATCTAAGACGTGCAGCTTTTTCTGACCTTGTTTTAATTGATGAATTGAATAGTGATGTGGTGGAAATTGATATAAATACTTTGGTGGTTATGCGTAAGATAGGGTACCGTGAACAAAAGCCACAGGCATTATTAGAGGTTAAATCACGAATAACCGAAAAGCTGATGCAAGAGAAGGCATTGTCTGATATGAAACTTGATGGATTGGCTATAGTGGAGCAATTACAGGGCAAAGAGAGTTCTTGGGCTGATTTGTTGAGCAGAAAAGACTTGGAAGAGAAAAATTGGTCATCAAAAAATCAAATCGAGGATGATTTGTTCAGTGAATCTATTCGAGCAATGATTTATGCTGCTCCTCCGCTAGCAAAACGTGGGGAATTTATTTATGGCAATGGTTGGTCTAACGATGGTAATTTAATTATTTATGAACTGATAGATGTTATAGACGGGGATGTAATGGCCATTAGTGCGGAAGATAGAGTTAAAATTGATGCGCTAGTCTTACAAAAAGATGGTGCCGAAATGCTTCTTGACCTCGAGAACAAATTACGTTTGGAAGCTGATTTAGAGATATATGAAGAACATCTCTAGAGCATTTCATTTTACAATCGATCTATAATTTTCTGGCCGAACTGGATTTCCTAGCCCTGTTCAGATATTGACGGACTGATCCCAACAGACTTAAAGCCCGCGTCAACATATAAAATTTCACCAGTGATTCCCGATGCGAGATCTGAGCACAAGAATGCCGCAGCATTGCCAATTTCGTCGATAGTAACTCCACGCCCCATCGGAGATGTATTGTCATAAAAATCCATCATTTTCTTTAAGCCACGTATACCAGAGGCAGCTAGAGTTTTTATCGGACCAGCAGAAATGCCATTTACTCGTATTCCCTCTGAACCGACTGATTGAGCGAGGTACCGTACGTTAGCCTCAAGGCTCGCTTTAGCTAACCCCATAACGTTATAGCCCGGCATAGACCGCTCAGATCCGATATACGTGAGTGTAAGCATAGAGCTGTCTAGGTTTGTCATCATACCTTTCAATTGTTTTGCCAATGCAGCAAAGCTATATGAGCTGATTTCATGCGCCTTAGAAAACCCTTCTCGAGTAACCGCATCTAGATAAAGCCCTTCTAGCTGATCTCGGGGCGCATACGCGATGGAGTGCACGAGGATATCAAGTCCATCCCAGTGTTTCGACAATTCGCTTTCTAGAGCTCCGATTTGATTATCGTCGCTAACGTCGCATGGGATGGAAGCTGTAGCGTCAAAATCTTCCGCAAATTTTTCAACGCGAGATTTAAGTTTTTCGTTTTGATACGTAAAAGCTAATTCGGCACCTTCCCGTTTCATCGCATTTGCGATACCCCATGCAATTGATCTTTCGCTAGCGAGACCTGTAATCAGTGCTCGCTTCCCATTTAAAAATGCCATAACTTAGGAAGTCCCTGTCATAATATTGTTAATTTGCCCCAAGGTACCGTTGTCCGTCACACAATGCAATAATAAAATTCAAAAATTGGGTTTCATTTAAGTTTTTTATGCAAATTAGTAAAAAATATAATGAGAAGTTAGAAAAAAAGGATTAAGGATAAAATGTCGATGCACAATGATTTACGTTATTTTCCTGCCCCATGGTTAGAGGTTGTTGCTGAAGATCCAACAATGGATTCAATTGCGCGTGCATTTTCCAATGAGCTTAAATCATTTGATATTGGCAAAATAAGTGATAAGGATTACTGCTATGTACTTCAAGTTAAGCGGCAGGGGATAAGCCTTGAGGAAAAGGGTGACCTTAAAATTAAGCCACTTCTCCTAGATATCAAATGGATGACTCGTCGAATAGGTCGGGATCTTCTGGCAAAGTCGGTAGGAAAACGTTGCACTACTGTAATTGATGCTACTGCTGGGTTTGGCCGCGATACATTTCATTTCATTCATTTAGGTAAACAAGTGATTGCAATTGAACGATCGCCGGTAATAGGAATTATGTTGAGAGATACAATTTCACGCTTATTGGCACCTACGATGCAGCAGTCTGTTGAAGTAATTTTCGGTGACGCAAGAGAATGGTTGTTAGACTGCGATCCGCCTGATGTAGTTTATCTAGATCCCATGTTTCCAGAACCGAAAACGCGATCAGCGCTTCCAGGTAAAGAGCTAAGATTCCTACGTTCATTGGCAGGGAATGACATAGATGCGCCACAGCTTTTACCGATAGCTCGTTCAATAGCCTTGCAACGGGTAGTAGTGAAGCGTCCAGTTTGGGCCAAACCTTTGCAAGAGATCCCAGACATCAAGTTTAAGGGAAAAACCACACGTTATGATGTGTATTTAACCTAAGTATGAGCAAGGTGCCTTGGGTTTATTGTTCCCACATCAGTGATTCCAACGAAATGGAACTGCCGAAAGAAGAATTACGACATCTATCAGGCTCGCTGAGGCGTCGCGAAGGGTCAACGATAGTGCTATTCGATGGCGTTGGATCTGTTGCATACGCTAGGTTAGCTGAAATCAAGAAAAAACCACTTTCTGGTTGGGTTGAAATTGTTAGTAGAGATTATGTAGAAAAGCCTCATCGAAAAATATGTATCGCCACTGCGTTACCTAAAAGAGATAGGCAGGCAGTAATGTTAGATTTTCTAATCCAATTGGGTATTACTGATTTCGTGCCACTCTCTTGTATGTATAGCGTTGCTCATCCAAGCAAAAATTCTCTTGATCGTTGGCAACGAATTTTGATTGAAACATGTAAGCAGTGTAATCAGCCTTGGTTACCAACTATTCACCCTGGATCGACTCCAGAAAATCTTCTTGAAAGTCGACAAAGTATTAAAAATCAAGTGATATTATTGGCCGACGAAAATGGTGAATTTGGTCACAGCATTAAGAACGAAATTCAACAATCTGATCAATTGCTAGTTGTTGGTCCAGAAGGTGGTTTCACAATTGAGGAACGCGAGAAATTTATTAAAAATGGAGCGTTACCAATTCGGCTTTCAGCAAACAATCTAAGAATTGAGGTAGCTGCAATAGCTATTGCTGCTCTAGTGTTAAGTTAATTTTTTTGTCGACCCCGATTTTCGATACGAGCAGATTGCTGTTTCAATTGTTCAAGTGATGCAGCTAAATCGTGCGCCCGTTCTTTTTCTTTGTTTACGACATCTGTCGGGGCCTTTTCAATAAAGTTCTTATTTTCTAACTTGTTCGTTGATCGATTGAGATCGTCAGTTAGTTTACGAATTTCGCGTTTTAATCGTGAAACTTCAACATCGTAATTGATTGAGGAATCTAGGGGTATGCAGATCTTCATTTTTCCCACCAAAACAGTTGCGCACTCGGGAGTTTGTGTAGCACTCGATATATGCTGAAAATCTTTCATGCGGCCTAGCTCGACTATAATATTGTGAAACTCCATCATATATGTGCGAGTCATTTCACTATCATCTTGAAGCATAACTGGTATTCGTTGGCGTGGTTCTATATTCATTTCACCGCGAATGGTGCGTGTAGCTGATACGACATCTTGTACCCACTTGATTTTAGAGAGTGCCAGTGTGTTGATTTTCTCAGAGCTCCCATCCGGATACGATTTTTTCACGATACTGGTACCTATTTCCGCTGTATGTGAAAAAGCCTCATTCCAGAGTGCTTCTGTGATAAAAGGCATAATTGGGTGTAGCAAACGAAGGGAATTATCTAAGGTATCCAGTAGCGTTAGTTTGGTTATCGCTAACTGTTCATCAGTTTGGGATTTGTCTGCTAATTGAATTTTGGCGATTTCTAAATACCAATTGCAAAAATCGTCCCATACAAAACCATAAAGATATTGGGTGACCTGATCAAATCGGTAGTTTTTAAAACTTTGATTAACATTGATAGCTATCTGTTCAAGCTTTGATCTGATCCAAATATCTGCAGAATTTGCGTTTGATTGATCAATGGATCGATAATTACTTAAATCTCCAGTGTTCATCAGCACAAATCGCGTTGCATTCCAAAGCTTGTTGCAAAAATTACGGTAGCCTTCAACCCGACCTAGGTCGAACCGAATATCTCGCCCTTGAGTTGCCAGGCTAGCAAATGTGAAACGTAGTGCGTCTGTGCCGTAAGCAGGAATTCCATTCGGAAAATGTTCTCTAGTATCGGCTTCGATGCGTTTAGCCATTTTTGGCTGCATGAGACCGGAAGTTCGTTTCTTGACTAAAGATTCAAGTTTTATTCCATCAATTAGATCTAAAGGATCAAGAACATTACCTTTAGATTTTGACATCTTTTGGCCATTCGCATCGCGAACTAGACCATGAACATATACTGTACTAAAAGGACGTTTCCCGGTGAACTTAAGCCCAAAGACAATCATTCTAGCTACCCAGAAGAATATGATGTCGAAACCTGTGACCAGTACATTGGTAGGATAAAAATGTTCAAGTTCTGGTGTTTCGTTTGGCCACCCTAGTGTTGAAAATGGCCATAACGCGGATGAAAACCATGTATCTAGCACATCATCGTCTTGAGTAAGATGCACTGGGTGACCATGTTTTTTTTTCGCTTGAGCTTGTGCTTCTTTTTCATTTTTGGCAACAAAGACATTATTATCTTTGTCATACCAGGCTGGTATTCTATGACCCCACCAAATTTGTCTAGATATGCACCAATCCTCTATATTTCGCATCCATTCAAAATAGGTTCGGCTCCAATGCTCGGGAACAAATTTAATCCTACCGGATTCTACTTCCTGAATAGCTGGTTCTGCTAAAGTTTTCATAGAAACGAACCACTGATTCGTCAAATAGGGTTCTATAGTCGTTTGGCTGCGGTCACCACGTGGCACCATAAGGGTATGAGTCTCTATTTTTTCGATAAGATCTTGTTGTTCTAGATCCGATATAATTTGTTTGCGAGCATCATATCGATCTAAACCATTATACGGAGAGTTTGAAACTACTATTGAGGCATCTGGGTTTAGCACATTCAAAATTGGCAGGCCATGTCTTATGGCTACCTCATAATCATTGAAATCATGTCCTGGAGTAATTTTTACGCACCCTGTACCAAAGGCCGGGTCTACATACTCATCAGAAATAATTGGAATAGTCCTGTTTGCAAGTGGCACAATGATTTCCGTACCGATTTTATCTAGATAGCGTTCATCCTCTGGATGTACGGCAATCGCAACATCGCCAAGCATTGTTTCGGGTCTCGTTGTCGCAACCACCATAAATCCACCATCCTTGACTATCGGATATCGGATATACCATAGGAATCCAGATTCCTCTGTTGATATTACTTCGAGGTCTGATAGGGCAGTTTGCAAAATTGGATCCCAATTTACCAATCGTTTTCCGCGATATATTAAGCCTTCGTTATATAGATGAATAAATACATCTCGTACGGCAACTGAGAGGTCTGCATCCATTGTAAATCGTTCCCGACTCCAATCTAGTGATGATCCCATACGGCGCAATTGGCGAGAAATGAGTCCTCCAGATTCTTCTTTCCAACGCCATATGCGATCTATGAATTCTTTTCTGGTGAAATCATTTCGTGTCTTTCCTTCCTTCTCCAATTGGCGTTCGACAACCATTTGTGTAGCTATGCCCGCATGATCCGTGCCTGGCTGCCATAAAGTATCCTTTCCCGACATTTGTTGCCAGCGAATCAGCCCATCCATGATTGTGTCTTGGAATGCATGGCCCATATGGAGGCTGCCAGTCACATTGGGAGGCGGAATGACTATGCAGAATGGATCGCTATTGCCTGTAGGCGCAAAGGTACCCTCAGCTTCCCATTTTGAGTATAAATCGTCCTCAATAGCAGACGGATCATAGGGTTTATTTAAATCAAGTCGTTTCATGCATGTACTCTTACTGAATTTAGTGGGCAAAATTAGTTAGTATTTGAATCATCACCAGTGGGATTCGAAGTGCTTTCCTTAGCTATGATGTAACCAGCTTTCTAGCTGCAGGGTTACAGCATCTATCAAATCATCTCTGAATGAATCATCTAAAGATTCTCCGCTTCGCTTGCTTACTATGTCTTCAATCACCACAACAATTTCTCTAGCAAGCTCATCTATGGGAAGCTCTTGCAGATCTACCGCCGATTTTAATTGACTATTTTCAGAGAGAGAGGCATTTTCTTCTAGATTAATTTTGTTTTCATTAATTTGAGAAAATTTGGTTGCCTTTACTTCAGACGTTTCAATTGGTATTTCTGATTTAGTTTTAATGCTAAACATATCGCGAGTAGAATAAGGTGAGTCGACAATATTATCCAGAACTGGAATTTGTTGAGTGGGTGTTTTTTTTTCGTTAGCATTGTGATCTGTTTTGTGCGTTGATTTAGTCTTAGTTTCCTGCATGGATTTCTCCGATGCCGGGTCGATTAAACGACCAACCCTCATGAGTTCTTTAATTAGTTTGCTGCGCTCGGAATTCATGAAGTTTTTATAAGGCTTTCAAGTTAATGTGGTAAGTATTTGGATTAATTCCATTTTCTCTATAATATCGAAATCTGTTTCGTGCCAATTCTTTTTCACTTGTCTCGATTCCTACAATTTCAGCAATACGGGGATACGTATTAAAATCTTTAATAGGATCATCAGCAACTGACACTAATACATCAATACCATTTTGTTGGAGCAATTCTGTACCAATAATGACTGGACATTTTACGAGTTTCTCGGATGTTTCTAATTGATGAGGGACAAAACTACTTTGCGAAAAAGTCCAAAGAAGATCATCCAATGTACCGCTATCTTCGGTATTGTTCGCGAGTAGATATATATTATTGTTTTTTAGGTATGCTTTCTCAACAATTCGACAAGCAAGTCTAAATCTACCATTAGGTGAGCGGTTTTCCAAAATATAAAAATCTATTCTTGGTTGGCTTTTCATTTCTGGCCCAGAGTTCAGGCATTAGCGCGGTCAATTAAAAATTGGGTGAGTAAATTGACAGGTCTTCCGGTTGCCCCCTTCTGAGCCCCGCTTTGATAAGCCGTGCCTGCGATATCTAGATGAGCCCAGTTAAGATCATCTGTAAATCTAGAAAGAAAGCATGCAGCTGTAATTGCGCCTGCACCGCGTCCGCCAATATTTGCAATATCAGCAAAAGGACTATCTAATTGTTTTTGGTATTGTTTCCATACTGGTAGTCGCCAAGCAAGATCACCACTTATTGTTCCAGCGCTAAGTATTTCGTTAGCTAATTGATCATTATTAGAGAACAAACCACTTGCTGGGTCGCCGAGAGCAATGACGCATGCGCCAGTCAAGGTGGCAATGTCAATGACCACTGCTGGTTTAAATCGCCTAGAATATGTAATTGCATCACATAAGATGAGCCTTCCTTCAGCATCGGTGTTAAGTATCTCAATGGTTTGGCCAGACATGCTAGTCACTATATCCCCCGGTTTGTTCGCTGCTCCATCGGGAAGATTTTCTGAACTCGGTACAATGCCAACAACATTCATTCGCAGTTTTAATTCAGCCACTGCTAGCAGTGTTCCGAAAACACTCGCACCTCCACACATGTCATATTTCATTTCATCCATGTTTCCAGAAGGTTTGATCGAAATGCCGCCCGCATCAAAAGTTAGTCCTTTGCCAACCAAGACGACCGGTTGAGACGTTTTTGGAGCACCATGATATTCCATGACTATAAGTTTTGCTTGTTCACGGCTTCCTCTGCTTACCGAAAGTAGTGATCCCATCTTTAGCATTTTCATTTGCTGTTCATTTAATATGGACACTTTTAGTTTATGGCTTTTCTGTAGTTTACGAGCTTGAGTTGATAAATAAGTAGGTGTACATATATTGCCTGGAAGGTTTGCCAAATCACAGGCTAACTTTACGCCGTTAGAAATGGCCTGTCCTTCTGCTACACTTTTTCGAACCGTTGTAGCTGAAGTGGTTGATTGGGCTAAGAGTGTTATTTTTTCCAGATTTTCAGTTTTAGACTTCTTTCTTTTGAGAGTATCAAAACGATAGTAGGAGCGAGAAAAAGATTCCACAATCATGCGACTACGCTGTTCAAAAGATCGATCTTTTACCTTAGCTTCTGCCAATGTTATGGCTACATTTTTTGAGCCAGTATTTTGCAAGGCAGTTCCCACAACTTTTAGAATGTTAGAGAATTCTTCTGAGTCCAATGTTTTTGGCTCACCAAGACCTATTATGAGTAAGCGTTTTGCGGGAATTAGATCGTTGGTAGGCACCATCAGTGATCTACCACAGGTGCCATCTATGTCACCCTGTTTGTATAGTTGTTTAAGTAGGCCTTTACTAGCCCGGTCTGTCGCAGTAGCACTTGGAGTAAATTTGCTTCCAATGTAGACTCCAAGAACAAGACAGTCGGTAGGGATATTGGCAAAATTTGTTGTCTTTACGGTGTACTTCATGGTTTTCTGTTCCTTTTAATCGTTGAATCATTTGTATTGGATTGTTTATTACTGCAACATTTATGATTAAATCTTACAATTGTTGTGTATTGTCGTGTGAGTTTTATAATTCTGTCAAAATAATCGATGGTACTATAAAAAATTGATTCTTCATCGCGCATTCATACGTGAAGTAGTCCAAAACGTGGCCGCAGTGGCGTTTTTGGTCTTATTTATCTTCTTAGTAGTTCGAATCACCGATTATTTACAGCTCGCATCCGAAGGAACAATTCCTATGAACAGTGTTTTGACGTTATTGGGCCTTCGCTTGTTGAGCCATCTTGACATTATTCTGCCGTTAGCAGTCTACCTTGCAACCCTTTTGGTTTTAGTTCGTTGGTCCCGCGACCGAGAAATTATAGTTGCTGCAGCCTCAGGTTTCGGACCATCGAGTTTCCTAAAGCCCATTTTATACCTAGTTATTGTTTTAGGAGTCATCATTAGTAGTTTTTCTCTATCTTTATCACCTCTCGCTCTTCGCAATGGGGATGACGTGGAGCATGAGTTTCGTACAAAAAGTGATGGGACAGGTATCGTTCCAGGTGTTTTTGTCGAAGATCCTGGTGGAGATGGTGTTTATTATGTAGAGACTTTTGACTCAAAGGAAAAGCTTTATCGCAATGTTTTTATTTGGTTACGATCTAAATCTAAGGATGGTATTGTTGTAGCATCGAGAGCACAAAAAACTGTTGCAGAAGATAATTTTTATAGCCATTTCTTATTGCGTGATGGGGTTCGTTATGATGGCACACCTGGAAGCTCTAGTTACCAGTCATTAGAATTTGAAACTTATGGTTTATTACTGGATGAGCGATCGATACCGCAAAAGCGGAAGCGTCGACTTGCGGGGTGGAAAACGACAGATTTGTGGAAGCATAAGCACGATTTAGAAATTCGATCCGAGCTTCATTGGCGTATCTCAAAGATTATAATCTTACCAGTTCTAATGCTGTTAGCGCTTGCGCTCGCATATAACGGAAAGAATCAAAATCGTGCACCAATGATGATGGGCGCTCTTCTAACTTATTTTGCATACGCAAATTTGGCGGCTTATTTGGTAGCGCTTTCCAGGAGAGGGCACGAAGAGCCACTAATTATTTTATGGATTCTTCATACCCTAATTAGCGGCATCACTATTTTTTTATTTTGGAGACGGGCAAATAATCAAACGCTGTTTATCAAGTTGCATCGAGATTCGAGATAATGCGCTTAATTGATCGTTACATTGGCCACGCTATTTTACGCTACTCATCGCTTGTTTTTGTTGTTCTAATGGGTATTTTTCTTTTTATGGTCTTCATTGAAGAGCTAGCTGACGTTGGTGTCGGAAGTTATGACTTGATTGACGTGATTCGATTTGTGGTATTGAGTGCTCCGCTTATTGCTTATCAAACCTTCCCAATGGTTGCATTGATTGGTTCTATTCTCGGATTGTCATCTCTAGCATCGGGTTCTGAGCTAATTATTGTGAGAGCTAGTGGAGTTTCAATGGCAAGAATTACACTTAGTGTCTTAAAGATTGGAGCATTCTTTATGATAACCTTGATACTGATTGGAGAATTTGTTAATCCTTGGAGTGAAAGTGAAGCACAACGCGGTCGAGCTGAATCCCTACAACGGTCTATGGAGCAGAGTAATAGTTTTGGCCTGTGGATTCGTGACGGAAATAAATATATCAATATCGGTCAAGTTCTGCCGGATTTGACTCTGTTGCAAATTAGGATATTTGAGGTTGACGAAGGCAGAAGACTTGTTTCCATGCAACAGGCTGAAAGAGGTCTTTATCAAGATAATGGTTGGGATTTGTTCGAGTTACGAGAGACATTGATTGGAATAAATGGAGAAAGTACGACAAGACTTTCCAAACAATTTTCTTGGTCTACAGATATTACGCCAGAAATGCTGTCGGATTTCTTGATCACTCCTGATAGATTGTCCATTAGGCAGTTATCAAAATACACAGACTATCTTACAAATAATGGTCAAGATCCTCGCTCATACCAATTAGCATATTGGCAGAAAATTATCTTACCAATGTCAACTGCTGCAATGTTAGTGTTATCAATTCCATTCGTATTTGGGAGTCTGCGGTCTGGAACTATGGGCCGTAATTTATTTATTGGAATTATGGCTGGGTTACTTTTTCATACCATGAATAAGGCTTTCGGTTATATAGTATTAGGCTATGGCGTCCCTCCTTTTTGGGGCGCGATCTTGCCTACTGCCAGTCTTTTTCTTTTAGCTTTTACCCTATACCGCCGAGTTGGCTAACTATATATAATGTTTTACGAATATTTACAATCAGACATAATCACTATATTTTGAGAGATATCGTACTGGTTTTTTGAGGGCGTCTCTACGGAATGGATCTCCAAGTTCGCGAGTACACATAACCTCAATCACGGTTGTGATACCGTCATTCATTTGAGCATCTATAGCCTTTTGAAGTGATGTTCCTACGTCTTCCAGTTTACTTACTTTAATTCCATCAGCCCCCATTGCTTGAGCAATAGCAACAAAATCCTGCCCCTCTAATTCGTCTGCTACAAACCTGTTACCATAGAAATCAACTTGATTTTTCTTTTCGGCACCCCATTGACGATTATGGAAAACCACAGCCGTTACAGGTATTTTGTGGCGGACGCATGTCATGGTTTCTACCATACTCATAGTCCAAGCCCCATCTCCAGCATAAGCAATGGCGGGCCGGTCAGGCGCGGCGACTTTTGCGCCAATTATTGTGGGAAAAGCATAGCCACAGTTTCCAAAACTCATAGGTGCAAAAAAACTTCTTGGTTGGCTAAATCTGAGATAACTGTTTGCTATTGCGTTTATATTGCCTATATCAGTGGACACCATTGCATCTTCTGGTAGTGCATTCTCTAGTTCTCGTAGTACTTGTCGAGGATGCAGATCACCTTCGCGCGCTTCCTGAATTACAGATAAACTCCAATCATCTTCTTCATGGATCCAATTAGTTAGTTCATTTTCCCATGCCTCTTTTTCAGAAGTCAGTGTTCTCATACGATCGTCGCTGTTTCTTTTGCATTTAAGTTCACGGCTTCGCAAGTAATCCAGTAGAGCAATTGATGAGCTTTTGGCATCTCCGCAGATACCTACTGATATATTTTTCACTAAACCCAACATTTTATGGTCTGCATCGATTTGAACAATCTGAGCATTTGTGGGCCAATAATCCATACCATATTGAGGCAGGGTTCCAAAAGGCCCTAAGCGTGTTCCAAGAGCAATAACGACATCTGCTCGTTGGAGTATCTTCATTGCCGCTTTGGAGCCATGGTATCCCAGAGGCCCACACCAGAGAGGATGATTCGCTGGAAATGAGTCATTATGCAGGTAACTATTCACTACAGGTGCATTTAGATATTCTGCTAGCATTTTGCACTCATCCATAGCATTACCCATCACAACTCCTCCTCCTGAAATGATTACCGGAAAACTGGCACTTGCGATAATCTCAGCGGCATCAGTAAGACTTTTAGTGCCGCCAGGGCCTCGATCTACAGTCTTAGGCTGAGGAATTTCTGCATCGATTTCACCATAGAAGTAATCTCGTGGAATATTAAGCTGAGTAGGGCCTAGTTCAGAGTGAGCTCTATCGAAGCATCGACCTGTAAATTCTGCAATTCGTGCAGGGTTATTTACATGGCCCTGATACTTTGTAAATTCTTGAAACATTGGTAATTGATTTGCTTCTTGAAAGCCACCAAGACCAATACCAAGACTTCCCGTTTCGGGCGTTATGATTACGACTGGCGAATGCGCCCAATATGCTGCTGCTATTGCTGTTACACAATTACTAACACCGGGACCATTTTGTCCAGTACATACTCCATGCCGTCCGCTAACCCTTGCGTATCCATCAGCCATATGAGCAGCACCTTGTTCATGCACCACAGGGATAAATCGAATGCCCGCCGGCTCAAAAATATCCATCGCGTCCATGAAAGCCGAACCCATTATTCCAAAAATTTCAGTGACACCATGCGCAACCATGGTTTCTACAAACGCTTCGCTAGGTGTTAATTTTGCCATTAGTAGTCATCTCTTTGATTTATAAATATTCAAAAATTCCTAGATAATCCGATCATACGCCTAGTATACGTTCTGTTGGGACGTGTTTGCATTGATGTGCAATTGCAACTTCGGCGCAAGTAACTTCACCTAAACAAATATTTAAACCTTGCCGAAGGTATGGGTCGTCAGAGAGCGCTTTACGATATCCATTGGTGGCTAGATTGATCACATGTGGGAGGGTTACGTTATTTAAAGCATAAGTAGATGTACGTGGGACCCCACCCGGCATATTCGTAACGCAGTAATGAACTACATCATGGGTAATGTAAGTCGGATTATCATGTGTTGTGGGTTTGGAGGTTTCACAACATCCTCCTTGATCGATGGCAACATCAACGATGACGGCGCCTGATTTCATCGATCTTACTAGATCTTCACTGACTAACTTCGGAGCAGCTGCACCAGGTGTGAGTACTCCACCAATGACTATATCAGCATTGCTTACATGCTCTTCAATAGCCTCTTCTGTTGCAAATACGGTGTTTGTATTCCTTCCGAACTGTTGCCAATGGGATTCAAGTACATTCGGATTTTTATCGATAACCCAAACATCGGCGCCCATCCCTACAGCGATGTGTGTTGCATGGGTGCCAACGACACCTGCGCCCAGAATAACAATTTTAGCAGGATCGACACCGGGGACACCGCCTAGGAGTATACCTAGGCCTCCATGAGAGTGCTCTAGACAATAAGCTCCAGCTTGTATTGACATGCGTCCTGCTACTTTTGACATTGGCGCCAAAAGCGGCAATCCTCCCTGCGGTGATGTAACAGTTTCGTATGCTATACATATAGCTCCACTGTTCACTAAATCTGAAGTTTGTTCAGCATCAGGAGCAAGATGGAGGTAAGTAAAAAGAATTTGTCCTTCCCTTAGGAGTGCTCGTTCTTCTTTTTGCGGTTCTTTAACTTTGATAATCATTTCTGATTGTCCAAATAATTCTAAAGGGTCAGAACAGATTCTTGCTCCCATTTTTTTATATATTTCGTCTGTAGCACCAATCCCAATTCCTGCGTTGGATTCCAATATGATTTCATGCCCTAGTGTTCCGAGCTCTCGAACATTTGCCGGTGACAATCCGACTCTATATTCATGATTCTTAATTTCTTTTGGAACCCCTATTTTCATCATTAATTCTCAGGTCGAAAAATTATTGGTTGTTCAGATATGCAGCTATATCGGAGCCGATATTCTTTTGTTTTGTAATATTAATCTTAAATGGATAGATAAAAAAATTTTGACAAAAATGATCATTGCTAATAGATGCTGACATTCAGCATAGTACTTCGAATTGTGTTTTACCAAATTTTATTCCATTGATTGATACTTCTACATTCCATACTCCTATAAATTCCTGCATGCCATATGAAGGATTGAAAAGCCGTAGAGCAAGAGTTCGGGGAGGTGGATGCAAAGTTAACCAAGCCCAGATTTGTTGGCGATGACCAGAATGGTAGAAGCGGTGTGGCGCATGTTCGCGTTGTTTGCCGGCCGGATCACTCCAATCGAAAGTAATTACGTTCCAACCTTTTTCCAAATTGCGAAGGGTAGCCATTGTATAAATTTTGTCAGAGCAACTGAAAAAGACGTCGGATGTTGCGATTGGTTTGTCATTTTCGTCTGTGTTGTTTGTCACAAACCACGAAATCTCGACTGCTCCTGCTTTAAGTGGGAGAAATAAAATGATGCATAATGTTTTAATTAGAAGCAGAGTTTGCAAAGCATTTAGTTTCATTAGCTCTTCTTCCCCAAAAAATTTCTACATTAAGAGTTTTTTTCTATCATATCGTGAGCTTCATCTAATGCAACGGCAAGTCGATCAAAGAGGTCATCGATCTCATTGTCTTGGATGATCATAGGGGGACAGATCCCAACTACATCCCCTGGGAGCCCACGCACAATAAGCCCATTGTCAAGTGCACGCGTAGCCACTAATGCTGACGCCTTAACTTCGGGCGGATATTGTTCATGAGTTGCTTTGTTTGATACCAATTCAAGTCCGCCAATGAGGCCAATGCCTCGCGCTTCTCCCACAAGTGTTGCGTCATTCAGCCCGTTAAGTCTCTCTTGAAATCGGGACGCAACAGATTGCACATGTTTTATGATGTTGCGCTCTTCATAAATTTTTAGAGTTTCAAGAGCTACAGCGGCAGCAACAGGATGACCTCCATACGTATAACCCATTCCAAGAACACCATGCTTATCACTCTGACCTCTAAAAACATCATAAATGTCTTTTGAAATCATTAGGGCTGCTATCGGTAAATATCCAGATGACAATTGTTTAGCACAAGTCACCATGTCAGGCTGTATTTCGTAGGTTTGTGAGCCCCACATGTTTCCAGTTCTTCCGAAACCACAAATAACTTCATCGGCAATCATTAGGACATCGTATTTTTTTAAAATATCTTGAATTTTTTTGAAATATTTTTTTGGCGGTAGGATTACTCCACCAGCCCCCATGATAGGCTCAGCAATGAATGCTGCGACCGTTTCTGGCCCTTCTGACAAAATTAGACTCTCAAGATTTTTGGCCAGTCGATCGGAAAATTGCTCTTCGCTTTCTTCCGCATTAGAGAAACGGTAATAGTTGGGGGTGTCCGTCTGCAGCATTCGAGCAATTGGAAGATCGAATCCATTTTGCATTAGAGGTATAGCGGTTAAGCTGCCGCCAGCAACAGTGACTCCGTGGTAACCTCGTCGCCTAGAAATAATTTTTTTCTTTTCTGGACGCCCCAATCCATTATTATAATACCAAGCAAATTTGATCGCTGTGTCAACCGCTTCAGAGCCGGAATTAACAAAAAAGGTTTTAGTCATTTTCTCAGGCGCCATCGATATTAAACGTTCGGACAGTTCAATAACGGGTTCACTTGAGCGATGAGCGAAAGTATGCGTGTAAGGAAGAGAGTCAAATTGCTTTGCGGCAGCTTGCCCCAAGCGAGGTTCACTGAATCCTAATGATACACACCAAAGGCCTGCGAGACCTTCAATATATTTGTTGCCTTGGTCGTCCCATACATTTATTCCATCACCACGGGTGATGACAAGTGGCCCATTTTTCTCATGGGTCGAAATATTCGTATATGGGTGCAATGTATAATCGATATCTTTTTGTCGGATCTTGGTCAAATTAGTTGTCATTACAGGCCTCCTACTATTTTCCCTCGGTCATAATGTTCGGTAATCTAGCGAGGATTTTCTATTTTTGATTATAGTATTTTGTGTTTCGGAATAGGGTGAAGTGCAGGGTCTAATCGTTAAATGCGTCTTGGTTAAATTAATTTTCAGGGTAATTATAGACGGGTTGAGGGCAAGGCATGACATTCAATCTAATGTTTGGGCTATAAACCGTGTAATATTCAATAACTTGACGATTATGTTTTTTAGGTCAATTCATTTTTACCTAAAAATATTATGCAAATAAGAGGAGTTTTAGCAATGGATAGTGAGATACAACAAACGCTAACCCATTATATGGGTGGACACAAGGTTCAAGGGAAGAGTGATAGATATGGGGATATATACAATCCTGCTCTTGGAAAAGTTGTGAAGAAGGTGCCTTTGGCGTCAGGTATAGAGGTAAATTCGATAGTTGAAAATTCTCTTAGCGCGTTTTCTGGGTGGTCTGCTACGGCTCCAGCAAGGAGGGCTCAGGTTCTATTTCGCTTTCGCGAGTTAATTATTAAGAATATGGATGAGTTAGCTGAAATTGTTTCGTGCGAACATGGGAAATTAATCGACGACGCTAAAGGTTCGATTAATAGGGGACTTGAAGTAGTTGAGTTTGCATGTGGTATCTCAGAACTGCTTAAAGGCGAATATTCTGGCAATGTTGCATCGGGCGTTGATTCATGGAGTATGAGACAACCATTAGGAGTTTGCGCAGGTATCACTCCTTTTAATTTTCCTGCCATGGTGCCTATGTGGATGTTTCCAATTGCTATCGCTTGTGGTAATACTTTTGTTCTTAAGCCCTCCGAGCGAGATCCATCTTGCAGCTTGCGGTTAGCGGAACTGCTGACAGAAGCAGATCTTCCCGATGGTGTTCTAAATGTGGTAAATGGAGATAAGGAAACTGTTGACGCCCTTCTTAGTCATAATGTTATCCAAGCTATCAGTTTTGTTGGGTCAACCGCTGTTGGAGAGCATGTATACCAAACTGCTTGCACTAAGGGAAAACGAGTACAGGCACTTTGTGGGGCAAAAAATCATATGGTTGTAATGCCGGATGCGAACCTGAACCAGGTTGTTGACGCTATCATGGGTGCCGCATATGGTTCAGCAGGTGAGCGGTGCATGGCTATTTCTGTTGTCGTTGCAATCGGCGACATCGTCGCTGATAAAATAGTCGGCAGCCTAAAAAGTAAAGTGAAAGAGTTAAAGATTGGGGCTTATACTCAGGAAGATAAAGAGATGGGCCCGGTTGTAACCCCTGATGCTAAAAAACGCATTCATGACTACATTAATTCTGGTGTAAAAGAGGGTGCAGAATTAGTTGTTGATGGCAGAGATATTAAGGTTTCGGGTTATGAAGATGGATTTTTCGTGGGCGCCACCATATTTGACAGGGTTGACCCAAGAATGACAATTTACAAAGAAGAGATATTTGGGCCAGTATTGGCTATAGTTCGGGCTGGAAGTTACGAGGAAGCCGTATCCCTAATCAATGATCATGAATATGGTAATGGAGCGGCGGTTTTTACAAGAGACGGTGAAATTGCCAGAGATTTTGCGCAAAGGATCCAAATAGGAATGGTTGGCGTAAATGTGCCGATTCCCGTACCTTTAGCCTTTCATAGTTTTGGCGGTTGGAAAAGATCTTTATTTGGTGATCACAACATACATGGACCAGAGGGCGTCCGTTTTTATACTAAAATGAAAACAGTAACGTCACGTTGGACTTCAAAGTCTCATCCTGGAGCTGTTTACAATTTTAAGCGAGGTGGAGCAGATTAGGTGTTAATTAGCATGCTCAGCTAATTGGATATAATTCAGATTTGTACTGTAGTAATCGATTAACATAGATTTCAGCGTTGGCGAACAATCGAGATATTTCCTGTTCAGTTAAAGTTCTGATGAGTTTGGCTGGAGACCCTAGAATCAGCGAATCGTCTGGGAATATTTTCCCTTCGGTAACCAAGCTCTTAGCGCCAACCAACGAATTTTTCCCTATTCGCGCATTATCCAGAATGACGCTACCGATTCCAATCAGAGACCCATCATCAATCGTGCAACCATGAACCATTGCGCTATGCCCTATTGAAACATTTTTTCCAATTTTAGTGGGTGTATTTTTATCCACATGGATAACCGTCCCGTCCTGTATATTGCTTCGTTCTCCAATTTCGATTAAGTCATTATCGCCTCTCAGAACTGTGCCGTACCAGACGCTAGCTTTGGATGCTATTCGTACCGATCCAATAATAATTGCACTATCGGCAACGTATGCGTCTTCAGCTATCTTAGGAACTAGATCACCGAGGGAGTAGATCACATCCGTAAATCCTTTTGTGATTTAAGCATGGGAGAGATATGTTGTTCAGCTGCTGTATATTGTTCCATTAGATCGCCTCTACGTGTTAACGCACTGAAGGCCGAAGTAATTCGATCCATCAGCTTTTTCTTTGCTTGGTAATCAACTTCATAGATATCAGTGGATTCTGAAAGGCTCATCAAGTAATCGTCGCTAGTTTTTAGTTCATCAATAAGTTTTAATTCATGTGCATGTGTACCTAGCCAATGCTCGCCTGTCGCAATTTTATCTATATCTACTATAGGTCTTTGTTTTTTTACAAAGTCTTTAAATAATCCGTGTATCCCCTCAACTTCTTCCTGGAGTTTCTGTCTTCCCTTTTCAGTTGTCTCACCAAACATTGTGACTGTACGCTTGAATTCACCACCTGTTGCTTGCTCAAAGTCGATATCATGTTTTTTTAACAATCGATTAAAATTTGGAATTTGTGTAATCACGCCAATTGACCCAATTATTGCAAAAGGCGCTGCTAAGATTTTATCGGCAACGCAAGCCATTAAGTAGCCTCCGCTAGCCGCAACTTTATCCACAGACACTGTCAAGGGGATCTCCTTGTTTCGCAGTCTTGCTAACTGAGAGGCAGCTAAGCCATACGCATGTACAACTCCACCACTGCTTTCGAGGCGTAATAATACTTCGTCTGCATGTGTTGCTACTGTCAAAATAGCGGTGATTTCTTTCCTAAGCTGTATTACTGCACTACCCATGAGATCACCCTCAAAGTCAATAACGAAAATACGTCGTCGGTATCTATTTTCTCGATCATGAGTATGTTTGCTTTTTTTCTTCTCGTTTTTTTGTCTGATTTTTCGGTTTTTCTTTAAATCACTTTTTGACAGCATAGCTTTTTCAAGTGTATCAGTCATTTGCTGATAATGATCATTGATCTTTTTAACGTTTATATGCTCCTGTGTGCTAGTGCGTCGCTTAAAGGAGGCAGAAATGATCAATATGAGAACGATTGCCACTCCTGTCAAAAGTGTCAGGGTTTTTGCTAAAAAAAGTCCGTATTCAGTAATAAAATTCATGATTTTTTGTCTTGGTATCAGTAGTATAGATTCTAAATCAAAATCTACGATAGATTAATTGATTGGCTCTATCTTTGAAACTAAATTTCAGTCTATCGCTCGACATTTTGATTTTTGCCTTAAGGCTTTTTGTTTGAGATATTCTTAGATTCACGAAGGGTTACGGTTCGGTTCAAAACAAGTTGATTATTTGTAGTGTCAGTATCGACACAAAAGTATCCTATACGTTCGAGTTGGAAAACATTTCCAGCTGTTAGGTCTAATAGAGATATTTCAACTTTAGACCTATCTAATTCAATTAGCGAATTGGGGTTAAGTATTTCTTCTAGTTTCAACGGGGACTCATTTAGTGGATCTGCTACGAGAAAAAGAGGGTTATACAATCGGATTGTGGCGTTGATCGCATGATTACAAGAAACCCAATGCAGAGTGCCTTTCACCTTTCGCCCATCTTTAGTTCCTCCACCATGACTATCAGGATCATATTGACAGTAAATCTCTTTAACGTGACCTGACTCATCTTTTATGACATTGGTACACGTAATATAGTAGGCGTAACGAAGCCGCACTTCACGTCCGGGCGCAAGTCTAAAGAAGTTTTTTGGAGGATCTTCCAAAAAGTCATTCGAGTCAATCCAGATCTCTCTAGAGAAAGATATAGTTCTCGTACCCATACTTGGGTTGTTGGGATGGTTAGGAATTTCAAATGATTCTGATTGGTCATCGGGATAATTTTCGATAATAAGCTTGATTGGGTTTAATACGCCAAACTTTCTCGGCGCATTTGTCTCCAAGTCGTCTCGAACGCAGGTCTCTAATGCGCTAAATTCGATATGTTGGTTTTTTTTAGTAACACCAATGCGCTCGCAGAAATTGCGTATACTAAAAGCGCTATACCCTCGGCGACGCATTCCAGATAAGGTCGGCATTCTTGGATCGTCCCAACCGTTTACATATCCATCTTGTACGAGGTTAGTTAGGTGCCTCTTACTCATTATAGTGTAGTCAAGCGATAATCGCGAAAACTCAATTTGACGCGGTTGGCAGGGTACATTAACGTTCTGGAGAATCCAATCATATAAAGGTCGGTGATCTTCAAATTCAAGTGTACAAAGAGAATGTGTGATCTCTTCAATAGCATCAGATAGTGGATGGGTAAAGTCATACATCGGATATATGCACCATAAGCCACCCGTGTTCTGATGATGTTGGTGACGAATTCGGTAAAGTGTTGGATCTCGAAGATTGATGTTAGGCGAAGACATGTCAATTTTCGCCCTTAATACATGTGTACCGTCATCAAAATCCCCAGCGCGCATACGTCGGAACAGTTCAATATTCTCCGTGACACTACGATTTCGGTAAGGACTTTCAATGCCAACTGTTTTTAGAGTGCCCCTGGTTTTTCTAATCTCTTCTCCGCTAAGACTGCACACATAGGCATTATTATTTTGGATCAAGTCTAAAGCCCATTGATATAGTTGTTCGAAGTAATCCGAAGCATGCGTCAAATGGTCAGCATACTGGAATCCTAACCACTCAACATCGTTTTTTATTGCTCGTACATATTCAAGATTTTCTTTATCAGGATTTGTATCATCAAACCTTAAAAAACATTTGCCGTTGAATTCTTTAGCGATGCCGAAATTAAGACATATCGACTTAGCATGACCTATGTGTAGGTACCCATTGGGCTCAGGCGGAAAGCGAGTAACAATCATTGCTTTTTTGTTATCAGATTTGCGATATTCCTCGATAATCTGATGAATGAAACTACGGGTGTTGGAGTTTTTTAAACTTTTCATATAGGAAAATCAATCACTTATGCCAATATAGGACCAAACAGCTATTTTTTTCGATTATGTTTCTTATTGATTTCATTTTTGTTTCATGATATCGGTGCTTATTGGGCGATCGTTTATTGGTTGAGAGGAATTGCCCCTCGTTTTTGTTGATTATTGTCGATAAGTATAAGACGAAGGAGGATCCATGGGAGAGTATACAACGGCAGATATACGAAACGTGGCATTTGTCGGGCATGCAGGCTCTGGAAAGACCCTACTGACTGAAGCATTGGCACAGCATGCTAGACAGGTCTCTAACAAGGGAAGTATTGAAAAAGGGACTACAGTAGCAGATTTTGATGAATTAGAGAAGAAACATCAGCACTCGCTAAAATCTTCCTTCCTCACTTTTAAGCATGGTGAAAAACAGATCAATCTCATAGACACGCCAGGTTACCCAGATTTTATTGGCTCTGCTTTAAGTGTACTTCCGGCAGTGGAGACAGTTGCTGTTGTGATAAATGCCAAACATGGTATTCAGAGCATGTCGAGACGCATGTTTGGGTGGGCTAGTGAGCAAAATCAATGTAGGATGATAGTCGTTAATCAAATCGACTCAGAAGGAGTCGACTTACCAAGTATTTATGCGGAAATCCGTCAGGCCTTTGGAACCGAATGCTTAGCCATTAACCTGCCAGCACAGGGAAACACTAGCGTGGTGGACTGTTTTTTTAATCCAACTGGGGATGATGCGCAATTTTCCTCAATTGAAGATGCCCATACCGCAATAATTGATCAGACGATTGAGGTTGACGAAGAGCTTATGTCGGTGTATCTCGAAGATGGGGAAATTTCGCCTGAACAGATACACGATGCGTTTGAGAAAGCTTTGAGAGAAGGTCATTTAATTCCAATTTGTTTCGTTTCTGCAGAAACAAATGCGGGCATTGCTGAACTTTTTGAGATCATAGAAAAATTGTTACCCAATCCCTCAGAAGGTAACCCACCCAGATTCATTAATGGAAATAGTCATGAAGATCAATCAATTGAGGTTACTTCGAAGCCTAACGATCATGTTCTTGCCCATATTTTTGATGTTGATTTCGATCCTTTTGTTGGACGTCAGGTAATGTTTCGAATCCATCAAGGCACTATAAAGTACGATAGCCAGATCTTTGTTGGAGACGCTCGAAAGCCTATCAAGGTTAGTAGTCTCGGCAGTCCTTTCGGTAAAAAAATGGAGGATAGAAGAAAAGCGGTGCCTGGGGATATTATGATGTTAAAAAAGATAGAGAACGTCTACTATGGAAATGTTCTTCATGATTCTCATGATCATGATCAAATTCATCTCGCAGCGTTACCGTTGCCAATGCCTATGGTTGGTTTATCTGTAGCGCCAAAGACGAGAGGCGATGAACAAAAAGTAGCTGAGGTTTTAGCTCGGCTCACTGAATCAGACCCTTGTCTTTGTCTAGAAAGAAATCCAAGTGCTAACGAAACTATACTTCGTGGTATGGGTGATTTGCATCTGAGGATAGCAATTGAGCGAATCAAAGAGCAGTATAAGTTGGAAGTGGAAACTGGAAAACCAAGTATCCCCTATAGAGAGACGATTCTCGCTAACGGAGAAGGACACTGTCGACATAAGAAGCAAACAGGCGGGGCAGGGCAGTTCGGGGAAGTTTATTTACGAGTAGAGCCTCTTCCTAGAGGCAATGGTTTCGAATTCATAAACAATGTAGTTGGAGGAGTTATTCCATCACAATTCATTCCTGCTGTTGAGAAAGGGATTCGGCAATTGCTTGATGATGGAGTGTTTGCCGGATTTCCAATACAAGACATCAGAGTTGTGCTTTACGATGGAAAGCATCACGCTGTAGATTCTAAAGAAATTGCTTTCATTACTGCAGGAAAAAAAGCTTTTATAGAAGCAGTTTCTAAGGCAAAGCCTATAATTTTAGAACCAGTAGTAGATATTCAAATAACGGCACCAAGTTCTAGTATGGGAGATATAGCTGGCGACTTATCTGCGCGGCGAGGTAGGGTTGGTAGTAGTGATGCGCTATCTGATGGAAGAATTGCTGTTTCAGGACAAGTGCCGCTAGCTGAGATTGATGATTATCAGTCTAGACTAAAGTCGATGACTGGGGGTGAGGGTGCGTATGTCATTGAATTTAGATCATATGAGCCAGCACCTTTGGACGTTCAAAAGCGATTATGCGAAGGGTTTGACCGTCTAGATCATGAGTAAGTGGAGTAGGAATTAACCTAACAAATTAGTCAACTTTTCAAATTAGATTCTAGAACGAACTGGTCTTTAGTGTAGTCAGCAGAACTTTGCTAGGAAACCCAACCAAACAAGGAATTTATCGAACCATTTGTCGGTTATACTTCCGCGGCCATGCTTTCCAAAAGCATGCGGTCGATTAACAAATTGTCATATAAGGACTTTCGAATGGTGAATCAACGCCAAATAGATGATCTTAGAATTACAGGAATTAGGGAAGTGCCCAACCCGAAGTCGATTTGTGAGATGTATCCTGCCACGGCTGATGCTGCAAATCTAACTTTTATGACGAGGCAGGAAATTCATAATATTTTGCATGGCGCAGATGATCGGTTGCTTGTAGTAATTGGACCATGCTCAATTCATGATCCTAAAGCCGCGATGGAGTACGCTGAGCGTCTGTTAGCTATGCGACAGAAATATGTTTCGGATCTCCTTGTAGTCATGAGGGTATATTTTGAAAAACCGCGAACAACAATAGGATGGAAAGGCTTAATAAATGACCCAAGTCTTGATGGAACTTTTAATATAGCGTCTGGACTGCAGACTGCCCGAAAGTTGCTACTTGATCTGAATAACATAGGCATGCCTGCTGGCACAGAGTATCTAGATTTAATGACTCCACAATACTTAGCAGACCTTATTAGTTGGGGCGCGATTGGTGCGAGAACAACTGAGAGTCAGCTACATAGAGAAATGGCTTCAGGATTGTCAATGCCCGTTGGATTCAAGAATGGAACAGATGGAAACCTTCGCATAGCGGTTGATGCCATTGCTGCAGCTAATCATCCTCACAATTTTTTAACGCTTACTAAGGCAGGTAATTCGGCAATTTTCTCAACGAGCGGTAATAATGATTGTCATCTAATTTTGCGGGGCGGAGTTGAGCCTAACTATGATGCGAAAAACGTTCAAGAGGCGCGTAAATATCTTACGAATTCTCGTGTATTGCCAAACATTATGATTGATTTCAGTCATGCAAATAGCCGTAAGGAAGCAACGCGACAGATTAACGTTTGTGATGATGTATCTAATCAAATACGCAGCGGGAGTGACCATATTATTGGCGTGATGATCGAAAGTCATTTGATTGAAGGTCGTCAGGATATTATTCCGGATCAGCTGCTCACCTATGGTCAAAGTGTTACTGATGCTTGTTTGGGGTGGGGGAAAAGCGTCGATCTATTAGATAGCCTCGCTTCTGCTGTCGCGCGTCGTCGAGCATTGAATTAACATGCATTAAAGAGGGACTATGGTCGATTTGTGATCCGGATAAATGATTTCCCCTTATGGCGCTGATAAGCTTAATAGCTTGTTTATAGATGACGAGCATGATCGATTGGTTGCGAAAGAAAATGCCAGATATCTAAACGATCTAATTATAAGTCCTTCCGCAGTTGCTAATGTTGTTATGTTGGGTAGCGGTTATTTCACGCCCTTGACTGGATTTATGAACAAGTCTGATGCTTTGTCCGTAGCCGTGAATTTGTACACTGAATCGGGATTGTTTTGGCCCATTCCCATTGTAAATCTTATTAAACACGAAAAGCCAATAAAAGTTGGCAAGCCTTTGGCATTACGTGATCCCAGTATTGGAGGTAATCCGGTTATTGCTATACAAGACGTAGAATCAGTTGAGTATTTAACCGACCGCGAAATTAATACAATTTTGATAAATATTTTTAGCACAACTGATGTGAAACACCCGGGGGTAGCAACATTTCTTGGACTTGGCAAAACATTAGTGGCTGGCCCCTTGCGTGTTGTTAATTTTAGTTATTTCACAGAGGCATTTCCGGGAATCTTTGAAACAGCACAAGAGATACGTAATGATATTGTTAGTAGAGGATGGACTACCGTGGTAGCGTTCCAAACTCGAAATCCTATGCATAGACATCACGAAGAGCTTTGTAAAATTGCAAAGAGAGAATTGGGAGTAGATGGAATCCTGATTCATACGCTGTTGGGTCGACTTAAGATAGGAGATATCCCAGCACATATTCGAATTTCAGCTATTCAAGTGATGATTACACGTTATTTTCCAGCAAATAGCGTAAAGTTGTCTGGTTATGGTTTTGATATGCTTTATGCTGGACCTAGAGAGGCATTGCTTCATGCCATTTTTAGACAAAATGCGGGTTGTACGCATCTAATTGTTGGTCGTGATCATGCGGGGGTGGACAATTATTATGGCCCTTTTGACGCGCAGACTGTATTTGATGAAGATGCTCCTAAGCATGAATTACAGATTCAAATTTTCCGAGCGGATCATACTGCTTATTCCAAGAAACTACGCCGTGTTGTAATGATGCGAGATGCGCCTAATCACGATTGCGGTGATTTTGTTCTTTTATCTGGAACCCGCGTTCGTGCCCTTCTGGAAATGGGAAAGCCTCTCCCCGTTGAATTTTGCAGGCCAGAGGTAGCAAAAATTCTTATGGAATATTACCAGAAAAAAAGCAAAGAATAGGAAATGACTAACAATTGGGGATAAGGAATACTAGGCAATTGCCTACGTTTATTCGATTGATTCGTGGAATCCCGGAATTTGGTCAGTCAGAATACTCTCATCTTCTAGCATAATTGGTATGTTTTTTTCAATACGATAAATCCGATTTTTGTTTTCTGTTATTAAGGCATCCAGAATTTTTTCTTTCACTGTATTTCCATCAGCCTGGAAAACAGTTCCAGAGATGATTTCGTTGTTTAGCATATCGAGTTTCTCTGTCGACAATGGAAAGACTTGTTGTTTAGTGACTGGGCACCGCAGAATTTCTAACAGTTGTTTGTCAATTGTCATTTGTGGATGCGCAAAAGATTATAAAGCGTGTTTTGTGAATACTGAGTATACTTTCTACCTAACATAATGTGTACAACCTTATTTAGCAACGATTGCATCCTACAATAGATAATTCTAGGCAAATAGTAACTCGCGGGTTCCAGTTTTACTGAATGTAATGATTTGTACAAAATCAATCTGGTAAAATTTACGTGATGTATACTTTATTGGACCATTATAAGAAAAATATTCGAGGTTAGATTATGAGAAGTTGTGTTGCGAGAGTATTTGCCCTAATGTCTCTTTTTTTATCAGGCTTTGCTATGGCTGACGATCAAGCAATGATCGAGACAGGTAAGCAAAAATTTAGCTATACAATTGGTTATCAGATCGGTAACCAGTTAGCAGAACAGATAATTCGCGAAAAAATAGATATTGATGTTGAAGCCTTTATGCAGGCGATCGATGATGCTTTACTCGAGCGACCACCGTTGATGACGGATGATGAAATGAGGGAATCATTAAGCGCCCATCAGTTGCGAGAAATGGAAAAACAAAATGCTATGGCAGAATCGGGACGAATGCGAGGCCAAGACTATCGTACGGATTATGGGAGACGCCCAGATGTTGTGGCTACAAAAAGCGGCCTACAATATCGAATCATAGAGCCTGGAGCAGGACGTTCACCTGGATCGACTGATACTGTTGTTGTGCATTATGTTGGTCGATTAATTGACGGATCGGTTTTTGATAGTTCTCGAGCACGAGGGAATCCGGCAACATTCAGTTTAGATGGGATTATCGTAGGTTGGCGAGAGGTATTGCAACTTATGGTAGAAGGTAGCATATGGGAAGTTGTTATCCCTCCAGAATTAGCTTATGGAGAACAAGGTGCGGGTGCTAATATCGGACCTAATGAGACTTTGGTGTTCGAGATCGAACTTATCGCTATCAAGTGAGACAAAGTCAAAGAGCAAATATTAGTGGTCTGTCAAATTCATTTTTTAGACAAGAAGTTTGACGTTACGCATAAGCTTCGTGCACGTTCTCTCTAAATTATCGATGTGGTATTGCCCAAAGCTAGGATTAGTGGTAGAACATGAAAATTAGGAATAATACAAAAAGATCTGCGGAGGGCTATTGAAAGTTCTTATAGCGGATAAATTTCCATCTTTCGCCGTAAATAAGCTGTTGGATGATGGGCACGTAGTTGAACTCAAGCCTGAGCTGATGGGAGATTCGTTATCGGATGCGATGGATAGCGCGGAGATATTAGTGGTTCGCAGCACTCCGGTAAGTGCGAGCATCATTGATGCATCACAAAATCTTAAGTTAATTGTCCGAGCAGGTGCCGGAACAAATACCATTGATAAACAATTCGCAAGGAAGAAGTCAATCAGTGTTTGCAATGTTCCAGGAAAAAATGCGGCCGCTGTTGCTGAGTTAGTTATAGGACTCATGATAGCTATCGATAGACAGATACCCGATAACGTGTTTGATCTGCGGGCAGACCGTTGGAATAAGAAGCAATATGCGGCTGCTAGAGGTTTATATCAACGTAGTCTTGGTGTCATTGGGCTCGGGGCTGTTGGCATAGCAGTATTGGAGCGGGCAGTCGGATTCGGTCTAAAGTTACATGTTGTTAAAAATCCAAATCGACCCGATAGCATTCAAAGCCGACTTACAGATTTGAACGTAGAAATGGTGGCAGATATTGATATGTTAATCCAGAGTTGTGATGTGATTAGCGTGCATGTCCCATCAAATTCGAAAACTCATGGGATGATTGACGCGCAGTTCCTGAAAAAATTAAAACCGGGGACAATTTTAATTAATACCTCTCGAGGCGATATAATTGATGAAGACGCCTTGATCCAGGCGTTAGATAAGCAAGATTTACGCGTAGGACTGGATGTTTATTGTAATGAACCTTTAGTAGCTGATGGAGAGTTTAAGTCAGCCGTGGCACGTCATAAAAGTGTTTATGGAACCCATCATATCGGCGCATCTACTTTGCAAGCACAAAATGCGGTCGCAGAGGGAGTGCTAGAAGTAATTGAGGCTTTTGGTCGGGGCGTCTTACCTAATTGTGTTAACTAGAGTTACAGCCAGATTGATATTGTTACCGGTGATATGCTATGAATAATCGAATTTATAATTTTAGTGCAGGCCCATGCACTCTGCCTCTCGAAGTTTTGGAAGAAGCTCAAGCAGAATTAGTCGATTATAAGGGCGCGGGAATGTCTTTAATTGAAATGAGTCATCGAGGGAAGGATTTCATGGATGTGTATGATGAAACCATTAGCTTGACAAGGAGTATCTTTAATGTGCCAGATGACTTCTCCGTTCTCTTTTTGCAAGGAGGGGCAACGCTCCAGTTCTCAATGGTTCCGATGAATCTGCTAAATGAAGGAAAAAGAGCTGCCTATGTCGATTCGGGTCATTGGGCACGGAGCGCTATCACAGATGCAGAAAGTTATGGTGACGTATATGTCGCGTGGGATGGGAAAGACAATAATTATTCACGAATGCCAAAAACTGATGAGATTGAACTAAAAGACAATACAACTTATCTACATATAACGTCTAATGAAACAATTGGTGGAGTCCGTTTTCATGAATGGCCTGAAGTTGAAGTGCCTATTGTTTCAGATATGTCGTCCGATTATATGTCTCGACCAATCCGATGGAAGAATTTCGGTTTAGTGTATGGTGGAGTACAAAAGAATTTAGGGCCTGCCGGTTTAGCTATTGTATTTATTCGAGATACTCTCCTTAGAGATATCAACCGCAATCAGGGTAAGTATCTTAGGTATGATATACATGCAGAAAAAAACTCTATGTTTAATACCCCCCCTGTCTTTCCTATATATATTGTTGGCAAAGTTTTAAAATGGATGTCGAAAATTGGAGGAATTCATGTTATTGAGAGAGTTGCTGAAGAAAAAGCTCGATTGCTTTATTTTGCGATTGATGAGAGTAATGGGTATTATCAATGCCCCGTTCAGAAAGATTGTCGTTCGATAATGAATGTTGTTTTCCGATTACCTACGCCCGCTCTTGAAAATGAGTTTGTTAAACAAGCTAGTCTGGAGGGGTTAGCCAACCTAAAGGGACATCGTAGTGTAGGAGGTTGTCGGGCTAGCATTTATAATGCTATGCCAAGAGATGGTGTCGAAACCTTAGCTGCTTTCATGGATATCTTTCAAGCTAATAACCCGATATAGATAGAGCTATAGCTATAGTTTTTGTATGTTTAACTCAACAAGCCTCATGTTGGTATAAGATCTAAATTTAAATTTCCAAGAAGATATTTCATATTTGATCCATATTCGCCCATTTTCGACATATCTTGCTAATCAGGCCCTAGCGACCAAGGTGGTAGCGCCCCCTTATGATTCCATGTCGTCTGCAGAAAGGCTAAGATTTTCAGCAAATCATCCGGATAATTTCATTAACGCCATGCGGACAATTGAAGATTTACCTGATGACCTGAACTTATCAACACATGAATTGTTGAGTGAGAACTTAAGCTTTCTAAAAAACGTGCTAAGAAGTGATTCCTATACATATCAGCCAACTCCCTGCTTCTATGTTTATCAACTTAAGAAAAATGATTTTTCCCAAACGGGAATAGTTGCCGAAGTGTCCATGGTTGATTATCAAAAAGGTGCCATCAAAGGCCATGAAAGTACACGATCTGATCATGAAGGTCATATCTACGAATATTTAAAAGTTGTTGGAGCAGTTTCTAGCCCTATATGTGCGGCCCATAGGAGCACGCCCGACATTGAAGCGATCGTCCAGGAGTCTATTCTTCAGCCATCACTTCTTAGTTTTGATGATGACGACCAAGTGCGGCAAACAATATGGGCAATTAGGGATTCAAAAAAGCAGTCAAAGTTACAAGAATTATTTTTAAAAGTTCCTAAGATTTATCTCACTGATGGCCATCATCGTGTTGCAGCCGGAGTTCGATATTCAGTAGATCAACGATTTTATCAGGCACATGATAATCCTTGGGATTATTTTTTGATGGCCTTATTTCCCATAGATGAAATGAGGATCATGCCTTTTAACAGATGTGTGCGAGACACACATGGCTTATCTTTTGACAAATTAATGAAACGATTATCGAAGGCATTTGTTGTGAAAAAACTGCACCGAAGTGACTGTGATTTTTTTGGACCTCGAAGGCGAGGTGAATTTGTCTTGTTTTTCCAAGAGAATTTTTATCAGCTAAATATTCTGCCTCACTTGGTTCCCGACGATCCCGTTACATCACTTGATGTTTCGTTGCTTCAGGATTATGTTCTTGGTCCTATACTGGGAATTGAGAATCCTCGAACAGATCAACGCCTTGATTACGTTGTAGGCAATAAAGGGCTAGATGGGTTAGTAGCACGCTGCCAGGCCGGCTGGGAACTAGGTTTTGCTTGTTATCCGCCATCATTCGACGAACTTGTGGCTGTCGCGGATGCTAGTATGCAAATGCCACCAAAATCGACTTGCTTTGATCCCAAAGCTCGATCAGGTGTTTTTGTGCGCCTTTTTAATCAGCTTTAAGTTAATGGCGGATAATCTCAATGAGGTGTTGTTCAGTGGTATCATCCCATGCGCTTAGATATGGCTTATTAGTTTTTTTTATGAAAATGAATTTCAAATGTTGTAAATACCGTTAATTCGGCATCTTAAGGTGCTACAGTGCGGACCGAAATATGTTTCGTGATATTAATTCGAGTACTAAGGAGACAAAAAAACCGTGACAACTGACATTGAGATCGCTCGACGAGCGAAACTGAAGCCGGTCGTGGAGATTGCTGAAAAGCTTGATTTATCCAATAACGACTTGATTCCTTTTGGCGATGATAAAGCGAAATTATCAATGGATTGCGTGGAAGGCCTTAGTAATCAACATCCTGGGAAGTTAATCTTGGTGACTGCTATGTCACCGACACCTGCAGGTGAGGGCAAGACTACTACTTCAGTCGGTTTGACGGATGGGTTGAATAGGATTGGAAAACAGGCGTTGGCTTGTCTTCGTGAACCAAGTCTCGGGCCGTGTTTTGGTATGAAAGGTGGCGCAGCAGGTGGAGGTTATGCACAAGTGGTGCCAATGGAAGACATTAATTTACATTTTACTGGCGATTTTCATGCCATCGGCAGTGCTCATAATTTACTTTCATCAATGATCGATAATCATATTTATTGGAGCAATGACTTGGGTTTTGATGCGCGTCGTGTAAATTGGCGCCGTGTCGTTGACATGAATGATAGAGCTTTAAGAAATATCACAGCTTCATTGGGCGGAATTTCGAATGGATTTCCGCGTGAGTCTGGTTTTGATATTACCGTCGCTTCCGAAGTCATGGCAATTTTTTGTTTGGCAGAGAATCTTGAAGATTTGCAAAATCGTCTCGGTAATATAATTGTTGGTTATTCGAGAAGTCGATCGCCAATTTTTGCACGCGATCTATCAGCCGACGGATCGATGACAGTGTTACTTAAGGATGCATTCAGGCCAAATTTGGTACAGACTTTGGAAAATAATCCGGCCCTAATACACGGAGGCCCATTTGCCAACATTGCGCATGGTTGCAATTCTGTAATTGCAACAAAAACTGGACTTGGCATTGCTGATTATGTTGTTACAGAGGCTGGCTTTGGAGCTGATCTCGGTGCTGAGAAATTTTTGAATATTAAGTGTCGGAAATCCGGCCTTAGGCCGGATGCAGCTGTAATTGTGGCAACTATTCGTGCATTAAAGTATCACGGTGGATTGTCAAAAAGCGAATTGTCCATGCCTAATACCGATGCTGTGCAGAGAGGGCTCGAAAACTTAGGCAAACACATACGCAACCTAGAGCAGTTCGGAGTTCCCGTGATCGTTGGTGTAAATGGTTTTGAATCAGATACGACAGAGGAGTTTGAGGTAATAAAAAACTTTTGCACTGACTTAGGAGTTGATGCAGTTTCTTGTACTCATTGGGCTGACGGGGGTGCCGGTGCGGAGGAATTAGCACAAAAAGTGGCTGAGATCGCTGATTCAGATCAGGCTAAATTCCAAACTTTGTATGATGACGCCACACCTTTGTGGGAAAAGACACGCACTGTTGCCCAAAACATTTATGGTGCTGAAGACATTATCGCAGATAAAAAAGTCCGGCAACAGTTTAGTCAGTTGCAGGAGGATGGTTTTGGCAACCTACCTGTTTGTATGGCAAAGACCCAGTATAGTTTTTCTACTGATCCTGCCCTTTTAGGCGCTCCTAGTGGCCATATGGTTCCTATCCGTGAAGTTCGTTTGGCGGCAGGAGCTGGTTTTGTGGTAGCAATTTGCGGAGATATCATGACGATGCCTGGGCTTCCTAGAGTCCCAGCTGCTAATAACATTCGGATTGGTTCAGATGGAGAAATTGAAGGATTGTTTTAAGCAGATTTCATAGTCGGTTTATTTCGGGCCGAGATTTAGACTCCCGTAGATAATAATTCTTACTTTCAGTGATGTGTCCTGGTTTAATGTCGCAAAATGATTGTTGGGGGTCGCACTCAACTGATGTTTGAAAGATGCTTCGCCGTAATATTTCCTTGTATTTTTAAATCCATTCAATAGAAGCGATAGATCGCTATTTTTGATCAGAGACAATGAACGACGAAACATCAATTGAGTCATCAGATGAAATAGATCTTAATACTCTGTCTGATGAAGATCTTGTCGAACAAATGCATGACGACCTTTACGATGGACTAAAGGAAGAGATAGAAGAGGGTACAAATATCCTGCTCGGGCGAGGCTGGGAGCCTGGAAAAGTCCTTGAAGATGCACTAGTTGAAGGTATGCGAATAGTTGGTATTGATTTCAGGGATGGCATATTGTTTGTTCCAGAGGTATTGATGTCTGCTAACGCCATGAAAGGTGGGATGGCTATTCTAAGACCGTTGTTGGCGGAAACTGGCGCTCAAACAATTGGAAAAATGGTTATCGGTACGGTTAAAGGTGATATACATGACATCGGTAAGAATCTTGTTGCTATGATGATGGAGGGAGCTGGTTTTGAAGTCATTAACATTGGCATTAATAATGGTGTTGAAAAATATCTTGATGCCATAGATGAGCATAAACCAGATATTCTTGGTATGTCTGCGTTACTTACAACAACTATGCCTTATATGAAGGTCGTAATTGATACCTTGGTTGAGCAAGGCATAAGGCAAAAGTTAATTGTTTTAGTTGGTGGAGCTCCATTGAATGAGGAATTCTCCGACGCTATTGGTGCAGATGCGTACTGTCGCGATGCTGCTGTAGCAGTTGAAACTGCTAAGACATTGGTTCTGGCAAGCAGAGGGCAAATTCCAAAACCGTAGACCGGCCTCGCAAAAAATTTTTCGACGAGATTATTATGTGATTTGTTGGAGTGACGATCTAGACCCATTAGAACCTAGAGCGCTAAAATCAACGGAGATCGCAATTTAGCAGTAACAGGTGAGACAGAAATGACGGTTGTTAGTTCGAAAACGCGGGAAGTTCATATTGACTATGATCGACCATTTTGTATCATCGGCGAACGCATTAATCCGACAGGCCGTAAGCTTTTAGCAGAAGAAATGCGTCGGGGTGACTACAGTCGAGTTGAACGTGACGCAGTCGCACAAATTAAAGCAGGCGCACAAATTCTAGATGTCAATGCAGGGATACCACTTGCAGACGAACCAAAGATCTTATC
>TARA_B100000686_G_scaffold29163_1_pt1 | contig 45482 bp, 49 predicted proteins | sample TARA_B100000686 | Tara Oceans TARA_B100000686 (sample SAMEA2622733) | marine metagenome | biome: marine biome (ENVO:00000447); feature: marine epipelagic mixed layer (ENVO:xxxxxxxxx); material: "saline water (ENVO:00002010), including plankton (ENVO:xxxxxxxx)" | depth 150 m
CCCTTCCTTTATTTAAGGACTCTTTCCACTCTAGATCTGGTTTAGAATCGGCTACCCATCCTCCTCCAGCTTGGATATATAAAACTTCATCTTTTATGATAGCTGTTCTTATTGCTATGGCCATATCCATATTGCCTTGCCAAGAAAGATAGCCAATCGCTCCTCCGTAAATTCCTCTTTTTACTGGTTCAAATTCATCAATAATTTCCATTGCCCTCACCTTAGGGGCTCCTGATACTGTGCCGGCCGGAAAAGTAGCCTTAAAGAGATCTATAGCACTTAAACCTTCATCTAAATCGGCTTCCACATTAGAAACCATGTGCATAACATGGCTGTATTTTTCAATACCAAATTTTTCTGTAACTTTAACAGTTCCTGGTTTAGCTACCCTTCCAACATCATTTCTACCTAAGTCTATTAACATCAAATGTTCAGCAATCTCTTTTGGATCATTAACCATATCTTTTTCCATAGCTTTATCATCTTCTTCATCTTTACCTCTTCTACGAGTCCCAGCTATAGGTCTTACTGTAATTTTTCCATCTTCAAGTCTCGCAAGTATCTCTGGAGAAGACCCTACTATATGAAATTCATTTAAATTTAAGTAATACATATAAGGAGAAGGATTTAATTGCCTTATAGACCTATACAAAGCAACAGGATCGGCATTAAATGGAATAGACATTCTTTGGGAACAAACAACCTGCATTATGTCTCCACTTTCTATGTATTTTTTAGCTTTTTCTACCGAAAGTTTAAATTCTTCTTCACCAAAACCGGAAACGAAATCAGCTTCCTCAATACTTTTAACTGGCTTATTAAAATCTTCAAAAGGTAGATTTTCTTTTAATTTATCTTCAAGTTCATCTAAACGGGCGTTAGCCTTCTCTTCATCTTTTTCTGATTCAACTAATACAATTAAATGGAGTTTATTCTTAAGGTTGTCAAAGACTGCTATTTCATCTGAAATCATGAATAAAGCATCTGGGGTGCCAATTTGGTCTGGTGGCTCAGAATCAGCTAATCTATTTTCAATGTATCTAACGCAATCATACCCAAAGTAACCAACCAAACCTCCATTAAAGATAGGTAAATTTTCATTTTGTTTTAATTCGAAGCTCTTCTGTAGTTCATCGATATAACCTAGTGGGTCGTCGCACTCAAAAGATTCAATGATTGTGCCATTTTGTTGAATTTCAATAAAATTCTTTTTAATAAAAATAACTCTTGAAGCCTCTAAACCTATCAAAGAATATCTAGCCCAATTTTCTCCTCCTTCAACTGATTCAAATAAATAACTATATGGACCATTTGCGAGCTTTCTAAATACACTCAACGGTGTTTCCATATCAGCTAGAATCTCTCTAGAAAAAGTTATCTTTGTTTTAATTTTCACTAATCACTAGGACTTAAGAAGGTCTCTCATCTTTTGAATTATTTCAAGGTAATTAGGCTGACCAAAAATAGCGGATCCAGAAACAAAAGTATCTGCTCCAGCATCAGCTACTTCTTTAATATTCTCTAGCTTAATGCCTCCGTCTATTTCTAATCTCACTTTAAGATTTTTTTCATTTATGATTGATCTTATTTTGCAAACTTTTTCTAAAACTGAATCAATGAATTCTTGTCCTCCAAAACCTGGAAAGACAGACATTAATAAAACCATATCCAATCTATCTAAATAACCATCCAAAACATCAATAGAGATATCAGGATTTAAAACAAGTCCTGCTTTGCAGCCACCATCTCTTATTAAACTTATTGATCTATCTACATCATCTGATGCCTCGGGATGAAAAGTAATGTAAGTTGCTCCTGCTTTTGAAAAGCTTTTAATTAATTCATCTACAGGTTCCACCATTAGATGAACGTCAATAGGTGCTGTAATTCCATAATCTCTTAAAGACTTACAAACCATAGGACCTATTGTTAAATTAGGGACATAATGGTTATCCATTACATCGAAATGCACCCAATCTGCACCCGCTTCGAGCACACTATCTACTTCCTCTCCTAAACGAGCAAAATCTGCTGAAAGTATTGAAGGAGCTATAATATTTTCTTGTTTTGCCATCTTCTACCTCTTAAGGGCGGCAAAGTTTACTCTTCCCGAAGATAGGCGTCTAATTTTTTGATATCTTCTATAGAGTTTATATTGATTACGGTACCTGAATAGAGCTCTCCAGTAACTAGTTGTTGATCAGAGGCAGGCAGTAGTATTTCTTCCCATAATTCGAATTTACTCTTCTTTACATTCAAAAATAGTTTTGGATCAATCAAAGCCATACCTGAAAAGGTTAAACACTTCCCTTTTCTCTTAGAATTAACTTTACCCCTGTGCAAAAACATATCTCCATCAGGCTTATCCTTTGGGTTTTCTATCAAGATTAAATGGGCCATATTTCCTTTGTTTAAAGATAGAGTAGATAAATCAAAATCGCTCCAAGTGTCTCCACTTATCATTAAGAATGGGTCTTCACCAATAATATCTAATGCATTGGCAATACCGCCACCTGTTCCTAAAAGTTCCTTTTCATAAGAATATTTAATTCTCATGTCCAGTTCCGAACCATCACCTAGCAAATCTTCTATCTGTTTTCCTTTGTGGAATAAATTAATAATCAAGTCCTTTATCCCAAATAATCTCAATTTATTTATTTGCCAAGTAAGTAGGGGCTTTCCTCCAACATCTAGCAGGCATTTGGGTTTATTCTTAGTAAAAGGTAAAAGTCTGGTGCCTAAGCCTGCTGCTAATATAAAAGCTTTCACAATATATCTTTAAGGAATTTGGTTAACACTGGCGCTATTTTGTTTTGAAAATATTCTGAGACTTCAATTAGTTCTTCGTACTTTTTACAAGTTTGTATTACAAAACTTAGTGTTTTATTAAGGTCAGCCAACCTAAAAGATTTTTTATCTCTTAGATGTAGTCTTGAAAGAGTTCCTAGAATTCTTAATTGCCTTTGAAGACAAGCCATATCAAAAGATTTTTTTATATCTTCTATTTTATTAACTTTATTAAGACCTAATTGAATAGACCTATCTATGTACATCTCTAATAAATCTTCAATTTCTTTTTCAGTCAGTTCCAAGTATAGATCTTTAAAAAGAGCAGCCGGATCAAGACAGATAGGCCCCCAAACAGCATCTTGGAAATCTAAAACTCCAATACCGCCGTCTTTTAGAGCAATAAGATTTCTGCTTTCAAAATCAAAATGACATAAAGTTCTTGGTTGTTCTGCAAGGTCGTGTGAAATGAAGTTATATAAATTTGATAAGGAGTCCTTTTCTTGTTGATTAATTTTGACTTTTAAAAGCTTACTTAAGAACCACTCTTCTAGTAAAAGCATTTGCACCTTAATTTCAACTTCTCCCATAGAAGGTATTTTTTTATTAGAACTACACATTTGAATAGCTATCATCTGGTTAATAGCACAAGAAAAAAGATGCTTAAAATTATTTTTATTTAGCTTAAATTGATATAAATCATCTCCAAAGTCCTCTAAAAGCATAAATCCTTTACTAAGATCGAAGAAATAGACCTCAGGAACTGTTATACCTTGATCTCTTAGAAAACTAGAAAGGAAAACAAACTGCTGATTTATTTCTGACTCTGGTGGAGAAAAGACTCCTATAAAGGAAGACTGTTTTCCCTTAAGCCTGTAATATTTTCTTGAGCTTGCTTCTTGTCTAAGTTCTCTAATTTCAGTTATTTCTGCTGTTTCAGAACCTATTAAAGTTTCTTTAGACCATTCCAATAGATCTTCTTTTATTAAGGACATTTTGTATTACCCGGTATCTTCATTTTACTTCTTGATTATAACTAAGTCTTATTAAGTTAAAGAAATAAGCCCCTGAACCTTTCCTAGTCTTTATAATCTAAGAATATCTATGTTTTTTCAAAGAAAGTATTTATCAGTTTGTCTGACTTTTCTTATTTTTTTATTTAGTGGAGAAATCTTTTCAAGCCCTGAAAATGAGAAAATAAAGATAGAGACAATCAAATCGGACTCAATTTCCAGCGACGGGAAAGGAAATCTTTTTTTAGATGGTAATGTTGTTATAACTTCAGATATTCTTTCTTTTTCTTCTTCAAAAGCAATCTTTAACGAGTTAGAAGGATTACTAGAATTAATAGGAGAAGTAGAAATAATTTCAAAAACTATCAAGGTTAACGCTTCAGATGTAAAAGCAAATCTAAATATCAGAACTTTGTTAACCAAAGAAACTTTAATTAATCATACTAATGTTAATTTCGGCTCTACAGAAAAAATAGTTATAAAGGCTTCAGGGGATGTGGAGTTAATTAACACTTTGCTTACTAGTTGCTCTATAGAAGACCCTTACTGGAGCTTAACAGCTGAAAATATTTCTTATATGAAAGACCCCAGCAATGTGATCATTAAGGGCATAAAATTAAGAATAAGGGATATTCCTATTTTCTATATTCCTTTTGTTAGATCAAATGTGGAGAATGAAAGAAAGACTGGCTTCTTAACGCCAAAATTAACTCAAGCTAAAAATGGTTTAGATGTTTCATTTCCCTATTATTTCAATTTAGCAAAAAATTACGACTTAACTATAGCACCAAGACATATTACTTCGAGAGGGTCTGGAATAGCTTCAAATTTTCGTTATTTAAATAAACAACATAAAGGTGAGATTATTGCTTCTGGTTTATCCAGCGACAAAATATTTAAGCATGAAACCGGGGATGACATTTCTAGATGGAGTGTTTCTTGGAAGAATAAGTCTTCTTTTAGTAAAAAACTTTCCTCTTTAATAGATTTGCAATCTACAAGTGATGAATATTTCTTTAGAGATATACAAGATAATAGGTTTGGAGCTACAAGAACAAGTTATTTGCCCAAAAAATTTTCTTTAATTTGGAAAAATAATTTCCTTAGAGTTGGTATTGATCTAAAGAGATATCAATTATTAAACCCCTACTCCTTTGATGAATATAAATTAAAACCAAGCTTATCAATACAGTCTTATGCAACAAAGAATAATTTAACCTGGTCATTCTTTGCTTCAAAACAAAGATTTGAATTAGATCAACCCAACCCCCTTAGACCGTCTTACCAAAAGATAAACAGGTTGTTAGTTTCTCCCAGTTTATCTTTCAAAAAAGATCTACCGAGCTCAGATCTTTTATTGACTGCAGGGAATACTTATATCAAACATAAACTTGGATCTTCCGAATCAAGTATTAACTCACCATGGCTAGAGATTAAATACAGCTTATATTTAGATAAGATTAATACCTCTTCAGCGTCATCTCTTATACCGATAATGAAGTATGTTTATGTAGAAAAGGGTTATACAGATCATTCAAACCTTATTGATTCAAGAATAATCTCATTAGACTATTCAACCATTTTTGAAAAAGGTAGATTTGTTGGTTTTGATAGAATTACCAAAAACAATAAAATTATTCTTGGACTTGAGCAAGTTACCAAAAATCTAAACAAAGATCTTTATTACTCCTTTTCAATAGGTCAAGCATTTTATATACAAGAAACAAAATACTATCAAGACTCTAATGTATTAAGAAATAGATCTCCACTGGTAGCTGAATTTAAAACTAATGTAAAAGGGAATATATGGTCGAAGGCCATGGTTGAATGGGATAGTAAAACTAAAAATTTAAACTTTGCCAGTTTTGGTTTTTCTTATTTAGGGTCTGACTATAAGAAAATTGAAATAAGATCTGTTTATAGAGAGAAGAATGAAAATATGGTCTATATACCTTGGTCAGATAGAGAATCAAAAACGAATCATACTGAAATAATTTCGCAATGGCCTTTAAATAAATCTTTTAGTTTTTTTGCTAAGTTAGCAAAAAATAATGTTACCTATAAATCAAACGAAATTTTATACGGTTTTGAATATACTAATTGTTGTCTTAAGTGGGGCCTCATGCACAGAAAATGGCTAGAGGAAGATTATTATTCTTGGTTAAATTCAGATTACTCACCTATTCAAGCTTTATCTTTTGGAGTAGACCCTTCTATTGAGAGAAGTAAGACCTATTTTTTCTTTGAATTGAAAAATGTTGGTAGATTTGGGAGGGAATTATCAAAAACATTAACTTCTACAAGACTAGAATAATTGCATACAAGCCTAACTAAGAAGACAATACTTATTATTGAATTTATGAAACAAGCTTTTAACAAAAAATTTATCTTAGTTGCATTCACTGCACTTATTCTAAGTGGCCTTTTCCCGACGGCTATTTATGCCGAAATTAGGCTTATAGATCGTGTGGTGGCAGTGGTAGAAACTGGTGTAATTATGGAATCAGAGCTAAATGAAAGAGTTCAAGACATAATAGGTAGACTGAGGAGTGAGGGCACTGATCTTCCACCCAAAAGCCTTCTTGAAGAGCAAGTTCTTGAGAGATTGATTATTGAAGAGATTCAACTTCAAATTGGTGAAAGAGCAGGAGTTAAGATAAGTGATGCAGAATTAAACAGGGCCCTTTCTATGCTGGCTTCTCAAAATTCTATGTCTCTAGAACAATTTAAGGAATATCTGGACACCAATAATGATTCTTATAGTAGATTGAGAGAGTCTGTAAAGAAAGAACTTATAATTCAGAGGGTTCAAAGAGGTAAAGTAGGAGCAAATATAGATATATCTGAACAAGAAATAGAAAATTTCTTAAATTCTGAAGAAGGTAAATCAAAGCTTGCTGAAGAATATAATGTTCAGCAAATCCTACTGTCTCTTAAAAGTGATGCTTCTGATGAAGAATTAACATCTGTCCAGGAAAAAGGGAGGGATATAGTTAATAGATACATTCAAGGAGAAAGTTTTGAGAAATTAGCCGCCGCCTATTCTTCGGATAGAAATGCTCTAGAAGGAGGAAGTTTGGGTTGGAGAAGAGCATCTGAATTACCTTCTTTGTTCTCTGAAATAGTTGTAAATATGAAAGTTGGTGAAGTTTCAGAATTAATTAGAAGTGGAGCCGGTATTCATATCATCAGGTTAGCTGAAAAAAAAGGTGATACTGTAAAATTTGAAGACCAGACATTAGTGAGACACATTTTGGTACAGCCCTCAGAGATAAGATCAGAGAATCAAACTAAAGATTTAATCTCAGAAATCCATGAGGAATTAAACCAAGGGCAAGACTTCAAGCAATTAGCCCGACAGTATTCGGAAGATCCGGGTTCAAAAATGGAAGGCGGTGAACTTGGATGGAGTTCCCCTGGAACTTTTGATCCTGCTTTTGAGAAGGTTATGAATGAAGCAGAAGTGGGGCAAGTTTCTCAACCTTTTCAATCAAGTTTTGGATGGCACATACTAGAAGTTTTAGATCGAAGAAATGAAGATGTTAGTGAAGAAGTCCGTAAGAATAGAGCTTATTCAATAATATTTAATCGAAAATTTGAACAGGAACTTCAAAGAACTCTAATTGAACTAAGGTCTGAATCATACGTAGACATTAAGCTAAACTCATGATTAAACTGGCCGTCTCGCCAGGAGATCCTGCCGGCATTGGTCCTGATATATGCATTAAAGCTTTTGGGCCTAAAAGAGATCTTGAATTTATTCCAATTATTTTTGGGGATATAAACTTATTTGAATCTAGAGCCAAAGCTTTAGGTATTAATATAGAGATTAAAGAATACAAAGGACAAAAAGGTTTAGACTCGAGTATTTTTTGGATCTTCCCTTATTCACTAGGCAAGCAAGTTATACCGGGTCAACCTGATACCCATTATGGGAAGCTACTAATTAAAATTCTTCGAGATGCAGTAAATTTAACTAAGAAAAATGAATTTCAGGCTTTAGTAACTGGTCCAATAAATAAAGAGCTAATGAATAAGTCTGGAATTAATTTTTCTGGCCATACCGAAACAATTGCTGAATTTACATCTACACCCAAAGTATTAATGATGTTAGCTAGTGAGAATCTAAAAGTTGCCTTAGCAACAACTCACGTGCCATTGTCTGAGGTGCCTTCTCTCATTACACATGAGCACTTATGTGAATCTTTAACGATATTAAATCAAGAACTTAAAGATAAATGGGGCTGTCAAAAACCTTTAATAAAAGTTTTAGGACTGAATCCCCACGCAGGTGATGGAGGGTATATTGGTCAAGAAGATAAAAAGGTAATAGCACCTGTCATTGAATACCTTAAAGCTAAAGGACTAAATGTTGTTGGACCAGTCGCTGCGGATACAGCTTATTTAAAGAAAAAAGATGAAAAAGTGGATGCCTATTTAGCTATGTATCATGATCAAGGCCTTCCAGTAATAAAGACTTCGGGTTTTGGTAATTCAGTTAATATTACTCTTGGTTTACCCCTTATAAGAACTTCAGTTGATCATGGTACTGCTTATGAAATGGCAGGAAAAAAAGAAGTAGATGAAACTAGCTTACTTGAAGCTTCATATCTGGCCTTCCAATTGGTTAAACAAAATCAGAGTGATTAAAGCAAAAAAAAGTCTGGGTCAGAATTTTTTAACTGACAAATTAGTCCTTAACAGAATAATAGAATCAGTTAGTCCTAAACAAGGCGACCATTTTTTTGAGATTGGAGCAGGGAAAGGAGCTTTAACTGAATTACTAACAGAGCATATTAAACACCTGGACAGCATCGAAATAGACGGATTCCTAGTAAAAAAGTTAAAAGAACTTGAATCTAAGTTTTCTAACTTAAAAATACATAAAGGAAATATTTTACAGACTAAACTTAAAACATTAATTCGAGATAAGTCAAAATTTAGAATAGTTGGTAATTTACCTTATAACATCTCAACTAAAATCTTGTTTTGGACTTTCAACAATATAAAACATATATCAGATATTCATTACATGTTTCAAAGGGAGTTTGGTGAAAGACTTACTTCAACCCCTGGGAATAAGACCTATGGAAGGATTAGTGTTTTAACGCAGTACATGTTCGAGTTTGAAGACTTATTTAAAATTTCACCCCATAGTTTTACACCCAAACCCTCGGTGGAGAGTATATTGATTAGGCTTAAACCTAAACCTGGGAATGATATAAATTCAGCTGAAGCTTTAAAATTACAAGAACTAACCAGAGTAATGTTTACAAAAAGAAGGAAAAAGATTTCTACCTCTTGCAAAAACATATTAAATCAAAAGGAGTTTAATAATTTAGACATTAACCCTGACTTTCGACCTGAATCTTTAGATTTGAAAGATTTTCTAAAAATTACTGGGTTTCTACTAGAAAGAGATCATGGCTAACTACGCTATTGGTGATATACAAGGGTGCTACTTTGAACTAATGGGGCTGCTTGATTTAATAAACTTTGATGAAAGTAAGGATAAGCTTTGGTTTACAGGAGATTTAATTAATAGAGGCCCAGAATCACTAAAGACTTTAGATTTCCTTTTTGGTATTAGAGATAATTGCAATATAGTACTTGGTAACCATGACCTACACTTCCTTGCACTTGCTGAAAAAGTAAGAAAACCTTTTAAAAAAGATACTCTTAACAAACTGCTGCAGTCACCATTTCAGGTTAGATATATAGAGTGGTTAAAATCTTTCAATTTAATGTATTACCAGAATATAGAGTGTGAAAAAGGCAATAAAACTTTTTTAATGACCCATGCTGGTATTCCGCCCCATTGGTCTTTTGAGGATTGTTTAAGTGCTAATCAAGAAATTAAAGAAACTATGTATGACGATAAGCTTTGGAATGAATTCCTAAAGAATATGTATGGAAATTATCCTAACAAGCAAGAAGCTAACTTAACTAAACTTGAGAGAATGAGATTGAATACTAATTATTTTACTAGAATGAGATTTTGTACAATTGATGGTGAATTAGAGCTTGAAGCTAAAGGACCAGCATCAAATAATCCAGACGGATTTAAAGCATGGTTCAAACACCCCCTAAAGATCAAAAAAGAAAATCTATCTTTAATCTTTGGGCATTGGGCTGCACTGGGTGGAATTACTAATGTTCCTGAGATTATTGCAGTTGATACTGGTTGTGTATGGGGTTATAAATTATCTGCATATAGATTAGAAGATGATCAGATCTTCAGTTATGATCAAATAAAAAAATAAAAATAAAAATGGAAATTTTTCTTGTTGGAGGAGCGGTAAGAGATGATCTTCTAGGTCTTGAGGTGGAAGAAAAGGATTGGGTAGTGGTAGGGAGTAATAAACAAGAGATGATCAACTTGGGATATAAACAAGTTGGTTCTGACTTTCCTGTTTTTCTTCACCCAGACACTAAAGAAGAATATGCCTTAGCGAGAACAGAAAGAAAGTCCGGTATCGGTCATAAAGGATTTGAATTCAACAGCAAATCTAGTGTGACACTAGAAGAAGACTTAAAAAGAAGGGACTTAACAATTAATGCTATCGCAAAGTCAGTAGAAGGTAATTTAATTGACCCATTTAAAGGACAAGAAGATCTTAGAAGAAAGACTCTAAGAAAAGTCTCAGGATCTTTTAAAGAAGACCCTTTAAGAGTTCTAAGAGTTGCCAGATTTGCTGCAAAATTAAAACACCTAGAGTTTTTTATAGAGAAAGAAACAATGCTAGAAATGAAAAAAATTTCTGGTTCAGGTGAGCTAAAGACTTTGCCTAAAGAAAGAATCTGGCAGGAAACAAGAAAAGCTCTAGAAGAAAAAAATCCTGAAGAATATTTTAAAGTTTTAATAGAATCTGGTTTCGGGGAGGAAACCAATGATTTATCCAAGATTGATTTTAAATTATTTAAATCTATAAGCTCTGAGGTTCGTCAACACGATCTAAGATGGGTATCTTTAGCAGTAAACCCAGACCTTAATATCAAGAATTTAAATCATGTTTTTGGAGTCCCAAAGAAGATTAAAGATCTAACAAATATATTTTCTAAGCTAATAAAGTTTGATCAAAACCGCCTTATAAGTTTTAAAAGTTCTGAGATTTTAAATCTATTAGTTAACTTGGACGCTTTAAGAAGAAAAGAACGCTTTAACAAAGCCTTAAAGGTCCTGAATGCAAGTAGATTATTTTCTTATAACGAAGAAGTTATACCTTGGCAGAATATAACTAACAGATTAATAAAGGTTAAACCTTCACCTAAAGCTAAAGAAAAAAATGAAATCATTAAGGATATAAAAGAACAAAGCTTGAAAATAATAGAGAGTGAATTGAAAAATCATGGGTAAAAAGAAAGTTGTACTTATTACAGGAGCTAGTAAACGAATTGGCAAGGATATTTCAAAGTACTTCCATAAAAAGGGGTTTGACGTGATTCTACACTTTAATAAATCTTTCAAAGAAGCTGAAAATTTAAAGAAAGAATTACTGTCTATAAGAGAAAGTTCATGTATAACTTTTCAAGCTGACTTCTCTGATAAAACTTCTATTAATTCAGCAATTAAAGAATTGCTAGCCACAACTGATAGGATTGATGTATTAATAAATAATGCTTCTAGCTTTTATGCAACACCTATTGAAACAGCAGAAGAAGATGAGTGGCTAAATCTTCTTGATACAAATGCAACTATACCTTTTTTCCTAATAAAGGCTTTAAAGCCTTTATTAGAAAAATCAGAAGGATGTGTAATTAATATTTCTGATTCTGAGGTAGAAAGAGGAATATCTCAGTTTAGTCTCTATGTTGCAGCAAAAGCTGCACTTGAATCTTTAACTAAGTCGCTAGCAAAAGAGCTTGCTCCACGAATAAGAGTAAATGCCTTAGCTCCAGGTATTATTCTGTGGCCTGATAAAGACGAAATAGATGAAGAGTCTAAAATGGAATTGATAAATAAAACATCTCTTAAAAGAATCGGTGAACCAAAAGATATTTCCTCTGCCGCCTACATGTTGTACGAATCAACCTATATAACAGGACAGGTAATAAAGGTAGATGGAGGTCGATCTATCTAATTGAAAACAAAAAGCTAGTAAAAATTAATTTACTTTCATCTATCTTTTATCTATCTTTCTTATGAAGAATTAATAAACGCTGTATGGACTTTAAAGAGAACCAGAATGTTGGGACGATGGATGTCCTTGAAAGACATCAATTTGATGTAGAGGCTTTAAATGCCTTTATGAAAGAAACTATTGATGGATTTGAAGGACCAATAGAGATTGAAGAGTTCAAGGGAGGACAGTCAAACCCAACTTATCTTATAAAATCAAAAAATCGATCATATGTTCTTAGGAGAAAACCTCCAGGTAAATTATTAAAGTCTGCTCATGCTGTAGATAGGGAATACAGGGTAATAACCGCTCTTAATAATACTGATGTTCCTGTTCCAACTACCTACGCCCTTTGCGAAGACAATGAAATTATTGGAACTGCTTTTTACTTAATGGAATTTATGGATGGAAGAGTGCTTTGGGACCCTTCAATGGAAGATTCCTCTATTGAAGAAGCCTCAGGAGTTTATGCCTCAATGAATAATACTTTGGCGAAACTTCATTCTGTAGATCCTCTTAAAATAAATTTAGAAAGTTTTGGCAAACCAGGCAACTATGTTGGAAGACAAATATCAATTTGGACAAAACAATATACAGACTCTGAAACAGAAGAGATTATAGAAATGAATAAACTAATTGACTGGCTTCCAAAAAATCTTCCTTCTGATAAACCTCTAAGAATAGTTCATGGAGACTTCAGTCTTACTAATTTAATGATGCACAAAGAAAAACCAGAGGTTATAGCTATATTAGACTGGGAGTTATCCACTTTAGGTGACCCTTGTGCTGACTTTAGTTATCACTGTATGCAATATAGACTGAACCCAAATTTATCAGACGAGGAATACTGCAAAAAAACTGGTATACCGACTGAAGAAGAGTACTTATCTATGTATAGTGATAAGACAGGGTATGACCTTAATGAAGAATGGGAGCTATATATGGCTTACAACTTATTTAAATCTGCTGGAATTTTACAAGGAATTTTAGGTAGAGTTAGGGATGGGACCGCGGCAAGTAAGCATGCAAAAGACATGGCTGCTCGTGTTCGGCCTCTAGCTGAAGGAGCTTGGAAACTTATAGAAGAGAACTTTATCTAAAAATACAGATTTTTAGTTTGATTTAAAAAATAAAAAAAGGAGAAATAATGGCAATAAATAAATTTTTAATTGAAGCAAGCCACATAATGATGTTTGCCAGATCAATAGGAGATGATAATCCTGTCTACTATGACGAAGAATACAAGTCAGAATCAGGCTGTGAGGGAATAATTGCTCCTCCAACTTTCGCTCAATCTAGTGCTCAATTTGATCCTAATTACTTTCTAAGACCAAAAACTGGTGGAGAAGGATGGTTTGGATCAGGAAAAGAACCTACAGGCTTAAAACCTTCTTCTGGAGGAAGTGGAGGTGGAGGTGAAGTTGGTGCTTCAGGAGGATTACATGCTGAACAACACTTTGAATACCATTTACCACTTAAAGCTGGAGATGTTTTAACAGCTACAACTAAACCTGGTAATACCTGGGAGAAGGAAAGTAAAAGAGCAGGAAAACTTAAATTTAGCGAATCTGTAACTGAATACAGGAATCAAGATGGAGACCTTGTAATAACTGCTACAGGTGTTGGTGTTCAAACTGAGAGACCTGTAGATAGTTAAGGAGTAAAAAATGTTGAAAGCAAATGAATTAAAAATAGGTGATACTTATTCTGAAGTTTTGGTTGAAGACCTTAAAAGAACACAAATTGTTCAGTATGCAGGGGCGTCTGGAGACTATAACCCACTACATACTGACGAAATATTTACCACAAAAATTGCAGGTTACCCTACTGTTTTTGCCCATGGAATGCTAACTATGGGTATGACAGGCAGAATGGTAACTAATTATGTAGGTGATGGAACCCTGAAGAAATACGGTGTTAGGTTCACAAGCCAAGTTTGGCCAGGAGATACATTGACTAGTGTTGCGACTGTTACGGAAATAAGAGAAGAGAAAGGTGAAAACCTTATAGATCTTGAGATAGTTACAACAAACCAAGATGGGGTTGCTGTGGTAACTGGCACAGCGACGGCAAAAATAGACTCCTAAATAATGAATAAAAACCAAAGTCATCCAGAAATTGGAGGACGATATGCAAAATTTGCCCTAGCTATTTTAGTCGTTGTCTATGTATTTAATTTTATCGATCGCCAAATTCTTTCAATCTTAGCGGAAGAAATTCAAGCCGATCTTGGTATATCAGATAGCGGTATAGGCTTCTTGTACGGAACAGCTTTTGCTGTCTTTTACTCCGTGGTAGGAATTCCTTTAGGCAGACTGGCTGATGTTTGGACTAGAAAAAACCTTATAAGTATAGGTTTAGCTACTTGGAGTTTTTTCACAATTTTATCGGGGACAGCTAAATCTTTCTTTGCTTTGGCATTCTATAGAATTGGTGTAGGTATTGGGGAGTCAAGTGCCAGTCCTTCTGCTTATTCGTTACTTTCAGATTACTTCTCCCCTAAAGTAAGAACAACTGTTTTAGCTATTTATTCTAGTGGAGTTTATATCGGTTCTGGTATAGGTCTATTTTTGGGTGGAGCCATAGTGGAGTATTGGAATACTCTTTTCCCCGATCCCTCCTTGGCACCTTTTGGAATTCGTGGTTGGCAAGCAGCTTTTATAGCTGTAGGTTTTCCAGGCTTATTATTAGCGTTGGTAACCTGGCGAATAAAAGAGCCTAAAAGAGGACTAAGTGATGGAATAGAGACAACTCAGCACCCGCATCCTTTTAGGGAAATGTTTAAAGAAATGATTGGATTAACTCCTTTGTCCTTAATAGGACAAGAAAAGTTATTTAAAAATTTAGTTGTAAATTTTTCATTAGCTATATTTATATTAGTGTTTTGTTCTTTCCTTTCTTCAAAGACAGGTGATATTGAGCAATGGGTTGCTTTTGGGATAGGCTGCTATTTTATAGCTTGCTGGATACAAAGCTTAAGATTAAGGGATCCAGCAGTATTCTCAGTTATATTTAGAAGTAAAGCTCATCTTCTTTGTCTTATTGGATTACCATTTATACCTTTTGTTCAGTACGCTCATGGTGCCTTCCAACCAATATTTTATTTGAGAAATCATGGTGTCGAGCTACTTGAAGTTGGAACTGTTTTGGGATTGTTTACTGCAATTGGGGGTCTATTAGGTATTGTATCTGGTGGTTTGTTGGGTGATAAATTAAGAGAAAAATATCCTAATGGTCGACTATATTTAATTATGTGTATCACTATAATGATTGCGCCGACTTCTCTCCTGTATTTATATGTAGATAATCTATATTTTTCTTACTTTTGGAATTTTGCCTTTAGTTTTATTGCACCTATGTGGCTAGGTCTTGGAGTTTCTACAATAGCTGATTTGGTTTTACCTAGAATGAGAGCAATTGCAGGAGCTTTCTTTATCCTAATGTTAAGTATGCTTGGTATGGCCTTAGGACCATACTTAACTGGTGAAGTTAGTGATATTTTAATTTCACAAGGTGTAAATGATGGGGATTCAATTAGAACTGCGCTTGCTCTATGCACTTGTGTCTTAGTGGTGACAATAAGCTGTCTATTATTGGCATGTAAGTTTCTTCCTGAAGAAGAAAAAAATAAAGTTGAAATAGCTAGGAGTTACGGGGAACCTGTTTAAGTTTTTGATTTAACATTTCACCAAAAGACATATTTAGAACAGGGTGAATTTCTTTTTCGGCAATTTCAGATAAAGGCTTCAGAACGAAGAGATACTTTTCTATGTCTGGGCTTGGAAGGATCATTCCGCCTTCATTTGTAATTAAATCTCCGTACAAAATTAGATCTATGTCTATTAACCTATTATTCATTCCCTTTTGACTGTCATCCCTTCCTATCTTTATCTCTATCTTCTTCAATTTATCAACTAAAGTAATAGAGTCTAAGGGGGTCTCAAAACAAGCAACTAAATTAATAAAATCATGCCCTTCAAATCCTTCAGCTTTTGAGTAGAAGTAGTCCGAAAAAGTACAATTAAACAGAGTACTTAATTCTTCTTTTACTTTAGTAATATTCTTATCAGCGTCTAAGTTACTTCCTATACTGATATATGCCTGAATCATTATGGTCGCTCTATAACTACCCCAACAGACTTTGATCCTCTTAAAGCACCAGGTTTTTCTACTATTACAGTTACTCTTAGAACAGGGAATTCAGAGAGTATAGAATCAGCAATTTTTTGTGCCAAGTTTTCGATCAGCTTACTCTTTGAGGATTCAGTCAACCGAATAACATGTTTAGATATCTTCTTATAATTAAGGGAGTCCTCAATTCTGTCAGACCTTCCCGCTTTCTTTATATCAAAATCCATTTCTAAGTTAATAGATATTAGTTGCCTAACTTCTCTTTCCCAGTCATAAATACCTATTATTGCTTCTACCTCTAGGTCTTTTATAAAAATTTTATCCACTTTAAACCTCTGATAAATTCCATTTAGGTCTTATTTTAATTGAAGATGCGGTCTTTGATTCCTTAAATCTGTAAGATCCAGCAACAGCCACCATTGCACCGTTATCAGTACATCTTTCCAAAGGAGGGAAATATAAATCTACTCCCTTTAATTCTTTTTTGAATGTAGCTCTTAAATATTGATTTGCAGCCACTCCTCCCCCTATTACTAACTGATTTAAATTATTATCTCTTAAAGCTCTTTTACATTTTTTAATTAAAGTTTCGCAAACAGCACGTTGAAAAGAAGAGCTAATATTAGCTACAAATTTTTCTTCTATTCTATTTTGTTTTTTAACTAAATAATAAACCGCAGTTTTTAATCCACTAAAACTAAAATCTAAATGGTCTTGATTTATCATAGGTCTAGGAAGGTCAAATTCCATAGGATTTCCTAATTTGGCCATTTTTTCTATTTCTGGCCCTCCTGGATATTTAAGATCTAATAATTTTGCCACTTTATCAAAAGCCTCCCCCACCGCATCATCTCTTGTCTCTCCTAGTATTTGATACTTACCAACATCAGAAGCTTTTATCAAAAGGCAATGACCTCCTGAAATCAGTAAAGTTAGAAAAGGAAATAATGGCGGAGGTTCCTCCAAAAGATTAATTAGGAGATGAGCTTCCATATGATTAATACCTATACAAGGTTTATCCCAACCTAAACTTAATGAGTGTGCTAAAGCAGCACCAGTTAGTAAAGGACCTCTCAAGCCAGGCCCAGAAGTATAAGCAATTCCGTCTAAATCAGAAGGACTTAAATTTGCTTCTTTTAAACCTAGTGTTATAAGAGGCAATAGCTTAGGTATATGATCTCTAGATGCAAGTTCAGGGACTACTCCGCCGTATTCAGAGTGCTTTGATGCCTGACTGTAAATTTTTTCACTTAAAATTATATTTTTTTTACTATCGTAAATTGCGACTCCCGTTTCATCACAAGATGTCTCTATTCCTAAGATCTTCATTCTTTCAACATTAAAAGAAACTATTTTCGCTGTAAATTAAAAAAAAAGAAAACTTTGCAAAATAATGAGGCTTATATAGAATTGCGCGACTTATTTAGGTTCAATATATGCCATCTATAAAAATTAGAAACAATGAATCATTTGACGTAGGGTTACGTAAATTCAAGCGTGCCTGTGAGAAGGCAGGCATTATTCCTGAAGTCCGAAAAAGAGAATTTTACGAGAAGCCTACTTCCGTAAGAAAAAGAAAGGCTGCAGCTGCTGTTAAGAGAGAGGCCAAGAACCAAAGAAAAAATCGTCTGGGTCGTCCACCTCGTTTCTAATAAAACCCCTTAATGTCTGAAAGTTTAATAAAACCTTTAATTAATGAGGCTATTAAATCATCAATGAAAAGTGGTGATAAAGAAAACACAACCACTTTACGTATGGCTATGTCAGAAATTAAAAAGGAAGAAATAGATAAGAAATCAGAATTAAATGATCAAGAAGTAACAGCAATACTTCAAAAGATGATTAAACAAAGAAAAGATTCTTCTAATCAATTTTCTTCTGCGGGTAGAAAAGAGCTTGCAGAAAAAGAAGACAGGGAAATAAAAAGTCTTTCTGAATTCTTGCCTGAACAACTTTCTGAAGCAGAGATAGAGAAAATAGTTTCCGAAACCATTTCTGATCTAAATGCCCATTCTCCGCAAGACATAGGAAAAGTTATGGGTTCACTCAAACCCAAACTACAAGGTAAAGCTGATATGTCTTTAGTAAGTCAGACGGTTAAACAAAATCTTTCTGAGTAAAACTATTTAGATATATATCTATCTTTTAATCTCATCGACCGGTTTTTTGTAGGCATGAGTTCACCTGAAATATAGACCTCTTCAACAAAAGTTGTTACCTCTAGAGGATCTCCACTCCAAATTACAATATCAGCAACATGACCTGATTTTATAGAACCTCTTTTGGTTAATTTAAAAACATCCGCTACGTTACTAGTCAAACCTTTAAGAGCTTCCTCCCATGGAAGACCATAGGAAACAGCTATTCCTGCACCCTGTCTGCTTAAATAGGAATTATGGGTTTCATGAGAAGCAATTAAAATTTTTACACCTGATTGATGTAATAAATAAGCATTATCCAATCTTGATCCCAGCTCATTAAATGAATTGGGAATGTTGTCTATTGGTCTAAGTATTACGGGAATCTTTGCTTTAGCTAACTGCTTTGCAACCCTCCAACCTTCTTCAGCCCCATTTATTATTAGATTGATGTCCTTTTTTTCAGCTAATTTAATTAAGGTTAATATGTCTGAAGCACTGTTGGCCCTTACTACTAAAGGTATTTCTTTATCCATTACCTTTTTAAGAGCCGCTAAATCTCTAATTGAATAATTAACATCTTCTGGGACAAGGCGGTCAAGGTCCCCCTTAAAAGAAGACGAAACTAATGAAGATAAGTCTAAAGAATCTTCCAATAATTGAATTTTTGCTGCCTTTGAATCCTCGCCTCCACTAATATTTGCTGATAAGGCTATATTTGAGCTTATAAGACTGTCTTCTAAAGAACCTGATAATGAAAAAACTGAGGTGAGACCAGAAAATAAACCTGAACTAGTTGGCGAGGTAAGGCTTAAAGTGATTCCGCCAGTTAAGTTATATGGAATAAGAGTAGACGAGGGGTTAAAAGCTGAATCAATAGTTAAACCTGCTGAATAAATATCTGACCTATCGTCCCTAGTCTCTGGCACCAACTCAATCTCTACTATCCCTAACTGAGATAAGGGAGCTATTAAACCGGGAGAAATAACTTTACCTGTTAGATCTTTGACTTCAGCACTAGATGAATTCAAATTCTTTCCTATTCTAATTATCTTTCCATCTCTAATTAAGATATCAGTATTCTCAACGGTGCCTCTGTCGGAGGCTGTATGTATTTTTGCATTTTTTAAAATTAACTCTTCCGTTAAAGATAACGGAGAGATTATTAAAAAAAGGAAACAGATTATTATTTTATTAAAAATCATATTCTGTCTCCTTCTGAATTAATTATACCTAATTCAAAATCAGTGGCTTTTGGTGTTGAAGGATTATCTTTATCATAAAGGAGAACACCGTCTACAAAAACTTTTTCGGTTTTTGAATAAACACTGAAAGGGTTACCATCCCAAATCACTATATCTGCCATTTTCCCAACTTCTAAAGATCCTGTTTGGTCATCTATACCAAGCCCTTTAGCTGGGTTCAAAGTTATCCATTGAATTGCTCTAGAAGCAGGTATATTTAATCCTGCTCTATTACCAGCAGCCATGGCTTTAGCAGCTTCTTGATTCAATCTTTGTATACCAACAGCAGAATCAGAATGGATAATTGCACATCCAGTTGCAGACTTAGCCTGATCAATAATGGCAGCATTTTCCCAAACCATATCGAAAGCTTCATGCTTAAATCCCCACCAGTCAGCCCACACTGCTGCACAGACTTCATTTTCAGCTAGAATATCTGCAACTTTATAAGCTTCTATTGCATGGTGGAAAGTGGTTACTCTATAGTCAAACTCTTTAGCTACATCTAGCATAACAGCCATCTCTTCACCTCGATAACAATGATTTTGGATTAGAATTTCGCCGTCGAGTACTCCCATAAGAGTTTCAAGTTCTAAATCTCTTGAAGGCGCATTCTCTAATTCTTTATCTTCATCTGATTTAGATTCATATTCTATAATCTTATTTCTATAATCTTGGGCCTTTATCCAAGCTTTACGGTATCCAGCAACATTACCCATCCTTGTAGATGGCTCGGTGCCCCTTCCACCATAAACTCTCTTAGGATTCTCTCCACAAGCCATTTTTAAAGTGTAAGGAGCCCCAGGGAATTTCATACCTTGTACCGTTCTAGACCAAATATTTTTAAGAGTAACCCCTCTTCCGCCAATTAGATTTGCCGATCCTGGTAATACATGAAAAGTAGTAATTCCACCCTTTAGAGCAAGAGGCATTTGCGGGTCCTGCGTCCACACTGAATGTTCAGCCCAAACATGAGCTGTTACTGGACTTGTAGACTCATTCCCATCTGAACTGGATCTCAAATTAGGAGCTGGATAAACTCCCATGTGTGAATGAATATCGATTATGCCTGGAGTTACCCACTTTCCTTTTGCATCAACTACTTCCGCATCAATGGGTTGCATTAAATCCTCACCAATGGCCTTAATCTTATTAGAGGAGATTAAAATATTTCCTTTCAAAATTTCACTTCCTGTACCTGTAAAGATTCTTGCATCTTTAATAAAAATATCTTCACTTTCGCTTGGTTCATATGTTGATTCAAAAGCTATTAACTCTTTTGAAAACAATGGAAAAATAGATAGCAGCCCTATAAATACCAAGATTATTAAATTTCTCATTCTTATCCCCCTTTTCCTTTTATAAGTGCTACTGCACTCTGATCCACTTCTAAATTAAGTTTGGCTCCATTTTCTATAGACAGTAAATTAGTAGAGGTTATTGTTTCAGGTATTAAATAAACTGAAAAACTTTCTTTTCTAACTTTTCCTACTGTCAAACTTACTCCGTTTAAAGCTACATACCCTTTAGGGAAAATATATTCCCCCCATTCCTTGGGTTTCTCAACTGAAATCTCTACTTCTTCCTCTGCTTGTTTTAATTTTGCATTACAAGCACAACATACATGCCCGGATAACAGGTGTCCCCCTACTTCATCACCGAATTTTAGGGATCTCTCGATGTTTACTTCAGAACTTTCATTTAAATCTTTAAGGTTTGTTGATCTTAAAGTTTCCTTTATAACATCAAACAATATTACATTTCTTGTATATTCAGTAACTGTCAAACAAACTCCATTTACAGCAATACTTGCTCCTTTCTTTAAATCCTTATTGAATCCCTCAGGAACTTCAATCTGCAACCCTAAACCTCCAGAAAGAATATCCTTTTTTAATACTAGCCCCTTGGCTTCAACAATTCCTGTAAACATATCTAATCATTTAAAGAGGTATTTAGCTTTTCAGCAATATCATCATATCCTGATTTTTTTAAAAAGATTATGAGGTTAGATAAATTTGAGATTGAAAAAACAGGAAAATTAAATTCATCCATTAATGTCTTACTAACATCCCTTCCTTGATCTTGTTCTTGTCTATCTAAAGCTATTATGGCTCCAGAAATAGTCCCTCCGGCTTCTTGTACTAGCTTAATTGAATTTTTTAAAGCTGTTCCCATTGTAAGAACATCATCAATGATTAGAACTTTCTTATCTTTTACAGATCCCACAAGATTTCCCCCTTCACCATGATCTTTTTCTTCTTTTCTGTCAAAGCAAATAGGGATTTTCTTAGAGCTTTCATTGTTTAGAGTTGTTGCCACTGCAGAAGCTAAAGGGATGCCCTTGTAGGCCGGTCCAAAAATTACATCGTATTCTAAATTTAATTCATTGATCTTTGTGCTGTATATTTCTGCTAATACACCTAAATTACCTGTTTCTAAAAATACAGAAATATTGAAGAAAAAAAGACTCTGCCTACCTGACTTTAGAGTGAAATCTCCAAATAATAATGCTTTAAGATCTATAGCTAATTCCAAAAATCTTTTTTCTATCTCAACCATTATTATTTAAAACTCTAATAAAATAATTTCTTAAGGAAGTATTGTAATTGTTTTCATCCTAGAATAACCTCATTTTAGAAAACATGGCAAAACTTATAGTCATATCAGCTCCCTCAGGTGCAGGAAAGACCAGTCTTATTGAAGCTTTATTATCAAAAATAAGAGATCCTAATTTTATACTGAGCATTTCCTTTACTACTAGACCAAAGAGAGAGAATGAAAAGCACGGAGAGTCATATTTCTTTATAAATAAGCAAGAATTCAAGGAGATGATAGAGAAGAATCAATTCTTAGAGTTTGCCGAGGTTTTTGGGGACTTCAAAGGCACTAGCAAGCCGTGGGTTGAACAAAAACTAAAAGAAAATATGAATGTAATTCTAGAGCTAGACTGGCAAGGAGCAAATCAAGTTAAGAAAATCTATCCTAATGCTAAGACTATCTTTATCTTACCCCCCACATATGCTGAATTAGAGCTCAGATTAAATTCAAGGGGGCTAGATAAAAAAGAGGAAATAAAAAAAAGGTTGGGTGAAGCAAAAAAAGAGATTGAGAATGGTAAAAGTTTTGACCATCTAGTGGTTAATGATGATTTTGGTTCTGCCCTTAGTGACTTAAAGACTATCATAATTAATCAGGCAGAAATGACAGAAAAAAGAAAATCTCTAGTTAAGGTTTCCTTAAAGGCATTATTGGAAGATTGAGAAGATATCCTGTAGAATGCGCGATTCATTTTTTGATTAAGAGACACTATGGCAAGAGTAACCGTTGAGGACTGTTTAGACAAGACACCTACTAGGTATGATTTGATTGTTTTAGCTGCCAAGAGAGCAAGGCAATTAGCTACTGGCGGCAGAAGAGCTACCCTCGAATGGGAAAATGATAAAGCTACTGTTATGGCTTTAAGGGAGATTGAAGCTGGAACTGTTACCCCTGATAACATAAATGAATTAACAGTAGATATTGCAGATTTGGAAGAAGAATTTTCAGAAGAACTTGCAGCAGAAGACCTACCTGAAGAATAATAACTACTTAATTTACTTAATCTTTAAGTCAAATAGGCGTAAAGAACTAAATTTCTATGGAATCAATTGACGTATTATCAGAAAAACTAAGTACTTATTTAGATCCGAGACAAATCGAGCAAGTTAATAAAGCCTATGAATTTGCTAGCGAAGCCCATTCTGGTCAATTTAGAACTAGTGGTGACCCTTTTGTAAGCCACCCCATAGCTGTTGCTAATATCCTTAGTTCTTTTCAGGTGGATGAAGATAGCCTTTCTGCAGCCATGTTGCATGACGTGATAGAGGATTGTGGAATTCCTAAAAAAGTTATTGAAGAGCAGTTTAATAAGAACGTTGCTAATTTAGTTGATGGAGTAAGTAAGCTAGATCAACTTCACATTACCTCTAAAACCAAAGCTAATGCAGAAAACTTTCAAAAAATGATTCTTGCTATGGCAAAGGATATTAGGGTTATTGTTGTTAAATTAGCTGATCGACTGCACAACATGAGAACTATCGAACATCTTGATAAAGAAAAACAAAAACATAAAGCTAGAGAAACACTTGAAATTTATGCACCTATTGCCCACCGAATAGGTATGAATAATGTATACAGAGAACTCGAAGATAGATCTTTTAGAGTTCTTTATCCCACACAGTATAGACAACTAAGAGTTGCAACTAAAAAAAATAGAGGAAGTCAGAAAAGGTTACTTAAAAAAATACAAAGAACCCTAGAAAAGAAGCTGGTAGATCAAGGAATGCCTGCATACATAGAAGGTAGAGAAAAACACTTATATAGCATACATAGAAAGATGAAAGAAAATAATAGATCTTTTGAAGAAATAATGGATATCGTTGCTTTTAAAGTAATTGTTGACAACCCAGGAAACTGTTATAAAACTTTAGGCCTCATACATGGTATCTATAAGCCAATAGAGGGCAGATTTAAAGATTATATTTCAATTCCTAAATCAAACGGATATCAGTCCATTCATACTGGAGTTGTTGGATTGAATGGGCAACCAATTGAATTTCAAATAAAGACAGAAGATATGAACGAAATGGCTGAAAATGGTATAGCTTCTCACTGGATTTATAAGACGGCGGAAGGAACTGAAACTAATCCTCAGCAAAATGCAAGAAGATGGGTAGCAGGATTACTTGAGATGAAAGACAACATAGAGTCTTCTGAAGAATTTATTGAATCGGTTAAAACTGATATCTTCCCTAATGAAATATATGTATTTACTCCTGAGGGCGAAATAATTCAGCTTTCTCAAGGGTCTACTGCCATAGACTTCGCTTATTCTGTACACACGGACATCGGACATCATTGCAGGGCATGCAGAATAAACAGGAAACTAGCCCCTCTAAGCGTTCCTCTGGAGAGTGGACAAACTGTAGAGATACTAAGAGATGAAATACCACAAACATCACCTGCATGGCTAAACTTTGCAGTAACTTCTAGAGCAAGGAATAGCATTAGAAGCTATCTAAGTAATTTAAGAACTTCAGAAGCAAGAAAACTAGGAAAGAAATTATTAGACCAATCTCTTGGTCACTTAAATGTTAAATTACGACACCTTTCTAAAGAAGAGTTGAGATCTGTTTTAAACGGCCTTGGAGTAAGGAGTTTAAATAAATTATTAGAAGAAATAGGTTTGGGTAAAAGGGTTGGGAATTTAGTTGCCCAACAGATGATGAGTTTTCTTAATAAAGAGAATAAAAAAGCGGGTTCACATACTATAGCCCTAGAGATAACTGGAACAGAAGGGTTGGTTGTAAATTACGCCACATGCTGTAAACCTATTCCTGGTGATTCAGTTATAGGTCATTTCACAGCAAATGGTTTAGTTGTTCATCAAGAAAGATGTAAAAATATTCTTTCAGTTCGAGAAAATCCTGCAGAATGCTTCCCTGTCAATTGGCACGAAGAATTAGATAGAGATTTTTCAACTGACCTTAAAATTCTTGCTTCTGATGAACCAGGATTACTAGCCACTATGGCTTCAGAAATCACACACCTATCAGTTAACATTGAATCGATCAACACCCAGGAGCTAGATGTTGGGCATATAGAATTTATTTTAACTGTTCAAGTAAAAGGAAGAGATCAGCTAGCAAATCTTATTAGAAATATTAAAAATCTAAAAAATATTCTCTCAATACAAAGAATACATGACCAGGAAATGAGAGAGGCTAGAACTTTGCATTAATAATAGGAGTTTTTTATGAAAAAAAAGATTGAAACTGATTCAGCCCCAAAAGCTCTTGGTACATACTCTCAAGCTATTGATACTGGCAATACAATTTACCTATCTGGGCAAGTCCCTTTGGACCCAAAAACCATGGAATTAGTTGAAGGAGATGAAAATCAAATAAGACAAGTTTTTAAAAATATAAAAGCGGTATGCGAAGCTTCAGGAGTTTCTTTAGATGAAATAGTTAAGTTGAACGTTTATTTATCAGATCTTTCAGTATTTGCTAAAGTTAATGAAGTTATGAAAGAGCTTTTCTCTGAACCATATCCTGCAAGAGCTGCTGTTCAAGTAGCAAAACTGCCCTTAGACTCCTTAATAGAAGTTGAAGGAATAGTAATTAAGAAATAGCTCTCCTTATACTGTATGCCAGAAGGCAAAGAAACAAATCATCCAATACAAAACATCAGAGGTGTTGGCCCTAAAATAGCTGAAAACTTATCTAATCTAGGCATTTATAAAGTCGAAGATGCTGTTTTTCATTTACCTTATAAATATGAAGATAGAACTAACTTAACTTCTATAGGAGATGCTCCTTATGAAACCCCTCTGTTGATAGAAGGAGAAATAGTTAAATCAACAGTAGTTTTTAGGGGCAGAAGAATGTTAATAACTGAAATATTTGATGGTACAGGAAGATTAACAATGAGAATGTTTCATTTTGCCCTAGCACAACATAAAACTCTAAAAGAAGGCTACAAAATAAGGTGTTTTGGGACTATAAGACATGGCCCTAAAGGTAAAGAAATGATTCACCCCCAGTATCAAGTATTCTCTGAGGATGAAGAAGTAGAAATAGAAGAGAACTTAACTCCTATTTACCCTTCTACTTCAAATCTACAGCAAGGAAGATTGCGTAAATTAATTCAAGAAGCTATTACTTATTGTCAGAAAAATGCTCTATTGAAAGAAAATTGGGAAAATGATGAGAGCAGATTTAAAGATTTATTAAGTGCAATAACTTTTATCCATAATCCTCCTACTGAAACCAGCCTAGAATTACTTTCTTCCGGGCTACATCCAGCACAAAGAAAATTAATCAAAGAAGAACTAGTGGCCCATATTCTATGTTCAGGAATGTTGAAGAGAGAAACAGAACTTAGAGAATCTCCTTTGATGAATCCCTCTTCTAAAGAAGGCTTATTTTTAGATTCTTTGGGCTTTAAGTTAACAAATGCTCAAATAAGAGTATGGAATGAAATAAAACAAGATTTTAAAAAAAGGACTCCTATGAGAAGGTTGCTACAAGGGGATGTAGGTTCCGGAAAAACAGTTATAGCTGCCCTAGCTACCATGCAAGCTTCAGATAATGGTCTCCAGACTGCCTTTATGTGTCCTACAGAAATCCTAGCTGAGCAACACTACGAAAATATGTCTAAGTGGTTTTCTGATTTGGGAATAAAAGTTGATTTACTTTTAGGTTCGACAAAGGCTAAAGATAGAAAGGAAATTCTTTCAGATTTAAAAACTGGAAAAATACAAGTTCTAATAGGTACGCATGCATTGTTTCAAAAAGAAGTTATTTTTAACTCTGTTGGTCTAACTATAATAGACGAACAGCATAGATTTGGAGTTCACCAAAGGTTTACACTACTTGAAAAGGGAGGAGACAAAGAAAAAAGCCCTCATCAACTAATTATGACAGCCACACCCATACCCAGAACTCTTTCCATGACTGTATATGGAGCACTAGACACTTCTGTAATAGACGAGTTACCGCCAGGAAGAAGACCTGTGAAAACTGCTTCTAGACCTAATTCTATGCGCAGTAAAGTTATTAAACGTGTTGAAGAAGTTTGTTTAGAGGGACAAAGAGTCTACTGGGTATGTACCCTTATAGAGGACTCAGATGAACTTGAAGCACAGGCTGCAGAAGAGCTATATACGGAAATAAGTAATGACATACCAAAAGTTAGAACAGGCTTAGTTCATGGTCGTCTAAAGAAAGAAGAAAAGGACAAAGTTATAAATAAATTTAGAAGAGGTGATATTCAGCTTCTAGTTTGCACTACCGTTATTGAAGTAGGAGTAGATGTTCCTGAAGCTACCTTAATGATAATAGAAAATCCAGAGAGACTAGGTCTAGCACAACTTCACCAACTTAGAGGAAGAGTTGGAAGAAAAGCAGATACAAATTCACATTGCCTCCTTCTTTTTAAAGACCCCTTAAGTGATCTAGCTAAAGAGAGAATAAGCACTATGGAAAAAACTAATGATGGATTTTTAATAGCTGAGAAAGATTTAGAGCTTAGGGGTGGAGGAGATATCCATGGATTAAGGCAGTCAGGTTTGATGAATTTGAAAATAGCAAACCCTATAAGAGATTCAGATCTTTTAGACTCGGCTCAACAAGATGCCCTTCATATTGCTAAAACTAATGAAGATCGGGCTCAATTACTTATTGATAGATGGATAGGGTCAAAATTTGACTATTCTGACTCATAATTTTGATAAAACTAAAACTATTCTATTTGGTCTTGGAAGACCCTCTACTGTTTCTGTTAGGTCTTTACTTAATCCGTCCTTTAGAGACCGGAATGGCATCCACTTTGTTGACCTCTGTTCTTTAAAGGTAGTTTCTACTGAAGATCCCATTTTTAATATCTTTAATCCTGAATTAGCAATTAAACCTTTCAAGCCTTGCTTGGTATGAACAAACCAAACATTAGACATATTGGCATAATTATCTTTAGGTATAAGAGTATCTCCATATTTATCAGGAACTATTAAAGTCTCTAGAATTATTTGACCATCATCTTTTAAGTGAGAAGATAATAAATTTAGATGATTTTCAGGATTTCTCTGATGATATAAAACCCCCATACTAAACACTAGATCGAAGCACCTCTCTATAAAGGGAATTTCCTCAATTCTTTTAGGAACCATTCTTATTCTGCTGGAATTAATGAAATGGTTTAATGCCAAAAACTGAGTTAGGTGAGCTACATTGGGTTCAAGACAAATTACAAACTCCGCTCCCTTTCCGAGCATCCTAAACCCGTAATAACCATTTCCAGAACCAACATCTAAGATTCTTTTTTCTTTTAATTCTATATTCAAATCCATAATACGCTCCCACTTCATACTTGATTGCCATTCTGCATCAATATTTATATCTTGAATCGTGAAAGGTCCCTTTCTCCATGGAAGAAGTTTCTTTAAATCTTTCTTTGCTCTTTCTTTGTCTCCTGCTTCCCACTCTCCTTCAACTGCTATTCCGCTTGATAAATCAACTTTAGCTGAATTAAGCGAAGGCAATTTTGATATTATCTCTTTCCAATTGGCTATTCGCTTATCTTTTAATTGTCCATAAGGATCTAGATCTAAATCTCTCAGTAAATCTACCCAACTATTTTTTAATCTGATCATTTTTTTTGAGCTACTAGAGTAAAGAAGTTAAGGTTACTCATAACTTTTTTTATTTCTTTAAAGCCAATTTTATTTAACCTTTCGTAATGATTTTTTTCTGAATCAGTTACCAAGACTCCTTCTAAGGCATCTCTTTTTCTTGAAATCTCCATCTTGGTGTAGCCATTTTTAAGCTTAAAACCATGATGTAGGTTAAAAATAGTTTGGTTTCTATATTTATTATCAAAATGAATCTTTTCAGATAGGATCAATAGTGCATTTTCTTTCATGCCACCGAACACCTTCTTAAGGAGTTCCTCTCTATTGCTTGGATCAATAAACTGTAAAACAAAATTAATGACTACAATGGAGGCGTTCTTAATTTCAATAGTCTCTATATCTTGATAAATAAAATCAATTTTATTTGTATCAATTTGATTATTAAAATTCTTAGTGCACTTTAAGATCATTGCCTCAGAATTATCAATAGCGTAAATTTGTCCTTCTTTTTCTCCTACAGCTTTCAAAAGACTTAAAGCTGAGGCCCCAACTGAACACCCCAAGTCATAACAGGAGCTTTTGCTTTGAAAATAATCTTTACCAAAGCTTTCAATAAGTTTTAAGCTAGATCTGTAACCTGGAACTGATCTATCTATCATGTCTTCAAAAACCTCAGTAACTTCTTTATTGAAAGAAAAAGGTAAGGCGTTAAAATTAGCCGCTTTATAAATGTTATCTTTCTTCATGATTACTAAATTAAGTCAAAAAACTAATATTTTATGAATTACATCATTAAGTCACCAGAAACTAAATCCGAGTGGGAAAGTTATTTTAACTTCAGATGGGAGAAATTAAGAAAACCTCTTGGTTTGTCAAAAGATTCCTTAAAAGATGATAAGGAGAAAGAAAGCCTTCATCTCATTGCTATAGACAATAAAGATGAAGTAATTGGTACGGGTAGATTACATTTCAATAGTAAAAAAGAGGGACAAATAAGATACATGGCGGTAAGTGAGTCTATCCAAAGAAAAGGTGTGGGATCAGATATAGTCTTAGAGTTAGAATCGATGGCTAAAAAAAATGGTACAAAAGAAATAGTTCTGAATGCTAGAGAAAATGCAATAAATTTTTATTTATCGTTAGGCTATAGGGAGATAAAACCATATCTATCAGATACAGGCATACCTCACACTACAATGAGAAAAGAATTAACTTAATTAAAGTAAAGGAGCAATTACAAGGCTAACTATTGCCATTACATTGATTAAGATATTCATAGAAGGACCAGAAGTGTCCTTAAAAGGATCACCCACTGTGTCTCCTACAACAGCCGCTGCATGAGTATCTGTGCCCTTTCCTCCAAGGTTACCTTTTTCAATATATTTCTTAGCATTGTCCCAAGCCCCTCCTGCATTTGCCATAAATAACGCCATTAAAACACAAGCAAGTAAACCTCCTGCTAACATACCTCCTAAGGACTCTGGGCCTAATATAAACCCTACTAAAGGAGGAGCTGATACAGCTATAATTCCTGGTATTAACATCTTCTTTAGTGCTGCAGAAGTAGCTATATCTACACATTTAGCAGTATCTGGCTCTGCATTACCTTCTAGTAGACCTGGTATTTCTTTAAATTGTCTTCTTATCTCATTGATCATTTCAAAAGCTGCATCACCTACTGCAGTCATTGTTATTGAAGCAATAAGAAATGGAATTGCCCCACCAATAAATAATCCAATTAATACCATGGGATTATCCAATAACAACTGAAGATCTTCACCTCTGTTAGCTGAAACTGTGGAAACAAAAGCAGCTATAATTGCCAGAGCAGCTAAGGCCGCTGCACCTATTGCAAAGCCTTTTCCTATTGCAGCAGTAGTATTACCTTGTTCATCTAACTCATCAGTTATTTCTCTTGTTTCTGGGGGCATGCCTGCCATTTCTGCTATACCACCAGCATTATCTGCCACTGGCCCATAAGCATCTATGGCCATTGTTATACCTACAGTAGAAAGCATTCCTACTGCTGCAATTCCAACTCCATATAAACCAGTTAACTTGGTAGACACGAAAATAATAAGTGCTATACAGGCAATTGGAATTACAACCGACTGCATTCCGACAGATAATCCTGTGATCATGACAGTTGCTGGTCCTGTCTGTCCTGATTCTGCTATCTTAATTATGGGTTTCGAGCCTGTGTAGTATTCAGTTATTAATCCAATTATTATTCCTCCAGCTGATCCACAAACAACTGCTAACCAAATATTGCTTGAAGGAACTAAGAAGTTAATGAGGAAATATGCTGCTAATACAAAAATGACCGGTGCTGCAATTGTTCCTATCCTCATAGCTAGAGCAGGAGATAAATTTGAAAAGATTCTTACTACAATAATTCCTAAGATTGACGAAATTAACCCTATTGACGCTAAGGCTAAAGGTAAAAACATCATACCTTCTCTATTTGCTTCCGCTATAACAGCTGAGGTTGAAGCAATCGCTATACATGCAACCATAGAACCACAGTAAGATTCAAAAATATCTGAGCCCATGCCCGCAATATCACCTACATTGTCTCCAACATTATCTGCTATAACCCCAGGGTTCCTGGGATCATCTTCTGGAATTCCAGCTTCTATCTTTCCAACAAGATCAGCTCCTACATCTGCACTCTTGGTATAAATGCCACCACCTACTCTAGAAAATAAGGCAACTATCGAAGCTCCCATTGCAAAACCTTCTATAGAGTGTGCATCTCCGCTAAGAAAATAATAAAGAGAACCTAGTCCAATAAGGCCAAGTGAAGCCACACAAAGCCCCATAATTGAACCCCCATAGAATGCTACTGACAAAGCACTCTCAGCACCAGAATCTGAAGCAGCTGTAGCAGTTCTAACATTAGCTTTTGTTGCTGAATACATTCCAATCCAACCAGCTACAGAAGAAGATAGGGCACCTGCTAAAACGGCTATTGCTGTATCTAGTCCCAAAGAATACCCAACCAAGATTATCACTACTGTCGCAAAAATAGATAAGTAAAGATACTCAGTTTTCATAAATGTCATTGCACCTAAATGAATTTGATCTCCTATTTTCTTAACACTCTCATCGCCTTCAGGAAATCTAGTAACTAAAATGTAAATTCCTAGGGCAACCAAAAGTCCCATTAAGCCTAACAAAGGGGGTATGGCCAGATAATTCTCTATCATTATTTCTCCTTAAATCTAAAACCTTATTGAGAAGTTTTTATAAGCGGCGAAGTCTACAAGATATATTCAACAAATAACAACAACTTTAACTACGAGATTCAAAAGTTGATAAATCTAGTTCATTTTCAGAGTTAGCAACAATACATGAAACAGCTGCATCTCCACATACATTAACTGAGGTTCTGATCATATCAAGTATTCTGTCAACTGCTAGAATTAGGCCTATAGCATCCAAAGGTAAGCCTAAAGACCCTAAAATTAAAGCCAGAGTGACTGTTCCTGCTGAAGGTACTGCTGCGGTACCAATAGAGGTGACTATAGCTAACAGAACTATCTGACCATACTGAATTAACGATAGATCTATACCAACTGTACTGGCTATAAACATGGTTGCTAAGCCCTGCATAATTGCTGTCCCATCCATATTTATTGTTGCTCCTACAGGAACAACAAAAGAAGAGACATCCTTTCTTACCCCCAGGTCATCAGTTACTGTCTTTAATGTAACTGGTATTGTTGCAGCACTTGAAGAAGTGGAAAAAGCAAATAAAGCTACATTTTTCATCTTTCTATAAAAAATTAATGGATTGAGATTAGCTAAAAACTTAAGCAAGAGTGAGTAAGTAAAGAAGGAATGAAAAACTAAAACAAAGATTAATATGAGAACATACTGCGCTAAATCTCCAAAAATATTCAGTCCTTTAGCCATTACGTAACTCCCCATTAAACAAAAAACTCCTATTGGAGCAAAGGCCATTATCAGTAAAACTATCTTCAAAAAGACAATATTTAATCTTTCAAAAGATTTAGAGAGACCACCCGTCAAGTCATCCGTAAGGTTTAAGGCTATTCCAAAGATAATACTTATAAAAACTATACCCAACATATTATTTTCTATAAAAGCTCCAAAAATATTATTTGGGAAAATTCTTAATACAGTCCCATATAAACTTGAATCTCCTGAAGGAGGAGAATAAGAATTTACTGTTCCTTCAAATCCAGAAAGACTAAAAAGCCAACCAAAAAATAAAGCAAGACTTACAGCTATTCCTGTAGTAAGTAAGTAAAGTCCTATTGTTTTTGTTGCTATAGACCCAAGCTTTACCATATTTGATAAAGAAGAAATTCCAGAAACTAAGGAAAAGAAAACTAGAGGAACAACAACAAGCATTAATAGATTCTTAAAAATCTGACCTCCTAGGTTAAATAAATATTTTTCTGTGCCTAAAGAAAAAGCTTCCGGTATAAGGTTTTCAAAGTAATAGAAAAATGACGCAACTAAAACTCCAGCCGCCATTCCAATTAAAACATTTCTTGTTAAGTTTTTAGGAGCTGACAAAGTACTCATATTTCTACCATTTCAAAATCTTCTTTGCTTACCCCACAATCAGGACATACCCAATCCTCAGGTACATTTTCCCAAGTTGTGCCTGGTTCAATTCCATCTTCAGGCCAACCCTCTTCCTCATCATAAATGAGACCGCAAACTATACATTCCCATTTTTTCATTACTTCACTTCTTTGTTCATAAATAAAATCAAACATTCTAACTCAACTTTCTTCGCAACCTAGACTAAAGTACACCTTCCTAGAAATGTTAAAAATAGAAATGACCACTAAGTTAATTGAATTAGGTAAGCTGATGAGGCTGAACAAGCCTATAGGGACTTTCTTACTTCTGTGGCCTACTCTAACTGCTTTTGTAATTTTGAAAGAAGGATCGCCTAATTTAGCCTTAATAGTAATTTTTTGTGTCGGAACTTTTTTAATGCGTTCTGCTGGATGTGTGATTAATGATTTTTTTGATAAGGACTTTGATGGGAGAGTTGAAAGAACCAAAGACAGGCCTTTAGTAACAGGCCTTGTTTCAAGATCAGAAGCACTTATGCTCTTTTTCTTTTTAGTAAGTCTTTCAGCTAGCTTATTATTCTGGACAAATAGATTCACCGTTCTTGTAGCTATTTTAGGCTTAGTGCTTTCAGTTATTTATCCACTAACAAAAAGATTCTTCAAAATTCCTCAACTTTTCTTGGGATTAGTATTTTCTTGGGGGATTCTTATGGTGTCTGCAGCTGAGTTAAATAGCCTGCCGTTATCATCTTTTATAATGTTTTCAGCCTGCTTCTTTTGGATTCTCGCTTACGATACAGCCTATGCTATGAGTGATTTAGAGGGAGATTTGTCAATTGGACTAAATTCTTCAGCTATAACATTTGGGGAGCACTCTGCAAAATTAATTGTCCTATTCCACCTAATATCATTAGCTCTATGGACCGCTTGTGGCATATTACAAAAAATTGGTCTAGTTTATTATTTGGGTATTCTTTTAGTCCTTCTGCAGATTCCCTTTCAATACCAATTAGTAAAAACAAGAAATCCTGAAAATTGCCTTTTAACATTTAAAAGAAATAATTGGATTGGTATCTCTATACTTTTAGGATCATTCCTTTCTTACTTAATAGAAATTTAAATCCTGTATTTAAAAATGAAGATACATTTTTTGGAGTCTATTAAAAATATAGATGAAGGCACTTGGGATGGCTTAGTTAATTCAGATTACCCGTTCATGAAACATTCTTTCTTACTTTGTTTAGAAGAAACTAAGTGTGTTGGAGAGGGAACTGGATGGTATCCCTTCCATATGCTAGTGAAGGATGAAGATAAAACAATTGCTTTAATGCCTATGTATTTAAAAACAGACTCTCATGGAGAATTTATTTTTGACTGGTCATGGGCAGACGCATTTTATAGAAGTGGAATAGATTATTATCCAAAATTAGTGAGTGCCATACCTTTTACTCCAGCATCAGGTCCTAGACTTTGTGTCGTTGATGAAAACAAAAGAATGATTATCTGCGATTTAATAAAAGAGGGTTTAGAAGAAATTTCTGAAAAAATAGGAATTTCTAGCGCACATATTTTGTTACCTAACTCAATTGAATCAAAAGGATTTCAGGAATCTGGATTTAGTAAGAGAACAAGTTACTCTTTCCATTGGTTTAATAATAATTATTTAGACTTTAATAATTTTCTGGCTCAATTAACTTCAAGACAGAGAAAAAATATAAAGAAAGAAAGGCTTAAGATTTTTGATCAAGGTATCGAAATTGAAAGGTTGCGTGGAGACGAAATCAACGAACAAGCTTGGTACAATTTCTTCAAATTCTATCAGACAACTTATCTTAAGAGAGGGATGCAGGGTTACTTAAATCTAGAGTTCTTTCTTGAAATATCTAAAAGACTTCCAGAATCTATTTTACTGGTAATGGCGAAAGATCTTGAATTCAAAAAATATGTTGCAAGCGCCTTAAATTTTCAGGATTCTAAAAATCTTTATGGGAGATATTGGGGTTCTCTAAATGAGTATGATTCTCTTCATTTTGAGTGTTGCTACTATCAAGGAATAGAACACTGTATAAAAAATAATCTATCTAAGTTTGATCCAGGTGTTCAAGGAGAGCATAAAATAAAGAGAGGTTTTTTGCCTATTGAAACCCATTCTTATCATTGGATTAAGGATAAAAGGTTTAAGAGTGCTATTGATGATTTTTTAATAAGGGAAAGAAAGCATGTATTAGAATATAAAGAAAGATGTAAATCGCAACTCCCATTTAAAAATTCAGTTACTGAAGAACTCTTTTCAAATGAATAAAGAGCTTAATGAAAATTCACTAAAAGAAGGTATTAAATACTTATGTCAAGTAGATCTTGATCTAGAATTTCTTTTAAAAAATAAAAGCGAAAAATTAAAGTTATTCAATAGACCTTCAGGGTTTATCGGATTAATTAATCTTATAGTTGAGCAACAACTTTCCGTTACATCAGCTAAAGCTATATTTAAGAGATTAAAGGAATCTATTAAACCTTTTTCTGCTAAGCAAATGCTCAAAACTGATGCTCAAGTTTTAAGAGATGCTGGTCTTAGTAAACAAAAAATTAGCTACTGCTTCGGCATTGCAAAAGCGTGCACTTCAGGAACACTTAACTTCTCTTCTCTTCATAAAAAATCAAATGAAGAAATAACAATAGAACTTATGAGTTTGAAAGGAATAGGCGAGTGGACAGTACAATGTTATTTACTTGGATGTATGTCCAGGATAGATGCTTGGCCCGCTTCAGATTTAGGTTTACAAATAGCAATACAAAGGATTAAGGGATTAAAAGATAGGCCTAAAAAGTTGACAACTGAAGAAATTGCTGAATCTTGGAAGCCCTACAGATCTATAGCTGCGTTAATATTATGGTCGTCTTATGACTAGTAAAAATAACTTAGGAATTACTCTAAGAAAAAAACCTAAGACTAATCTTAAAAGTCTTCTTTTCTTGTATGAAATGAATTTCATAAGAATCAATGAAATAGTCCCTGGTTATGATTACAGTGCGAATTTGTCTTATTATTTACCCGAGGGTAAAGAAAACCTTGAAGTTATTCTTGATTTTCAAAGAGATTCGAAATACACCTCTACCTTACGTATAAATCAATCTGAGTCTTTCAATAAGAGATTAAGACCAATGGAGATATCAGTAGCTATTTATCATGACCTTAAAATGGCTGAAGTAAGAAAGTTTAATGGTAAACAATTATTTTGGGCTCGAAATAAGTACCCAAATACCAATATGTTTCATAAAGATGAGAAATATCAATGGAATAAATTTCTTTCTGAATGGTTAATTTTTTCTAAAAAAGAAGGGTTATCTAAAAAAATATTAATTAATGTTCCATAACAGTGCATTTGTACAAAATTAGTGCAATTATCATTAATTAACTAATAAAACAGCCCTGTACTAGGGCTTTTTTTATGATATTATAAAAATTATTTTTTTAAGTATGGAGTAAATTAAAATGTCAGAAACAACAATCTATGAATATGTATGGCTAGATGGCTTTGAACCAGAGCCTTCTATTAGAAGTAAAATTAAAGCTACTGGAGATGATGTACCTCCAGAGTGGTCGTTCGATGGTTCTTCAACTCAACAAGCTGAAGGAGGAAGTTCAGACTGCTTGTTGTTACCTGTTAACACCTACGACTGCCCTTTATTTTCAGATTACCTTGTTATGTGCCAAGTTCATACTGGGGAACATGAAGTGCATCCTTCAAACACTAGAGATGCAGCTGCAAAAGTGGTATCAGATGAATGGTGGTTTGGTTTTGAACAAGAATATTTCTTCACAAACAAAGATGGAAGTCCGCTAGGTTGGGAAGATGGCACCCCAAGACCACAAGGAGATTATTATTGTGGTGTTGGTTCAAACAATGTACAAGGAAGAGAAATTTCTGAAGCTCATTTAGAGGCCTGTATTGATGCTGGAATTGAACTAACTGGAACTAATGCTGAGGTTGCCTTGGGTCAATGGGAGTATCAATGCCTAGGAAGAGGTGTTAAAGCAGGAGATGATCTTTGGATGAGCAGATACTTGCTTTATAAAATTGCTGAAGACTTTGGGGTTGGCGTGAATATTCACCCCAAACCAAAGACTGGGGATTGGAACGGTTCCGGCATGCATACTAATTTTTCAAATGAACAAATGAGAACTAATGGCTCTGAAGAGCTGTTTAAATCTATGTGTGAAAAGCTAGGAGAGGTTCATGAAGAAGGCATTTCACTTTATGGCTCAGATAATGACATGAGGCTAACTGGGCTTCATGAAACACAAAATATAAATGAGTTCTCTTATGGTGTTAGTGACAGAGGGGCTAGCATTAGAATCCCAGTATATACTCTTGAACATGACTGGAATGGATACCTAGAAGATCGAAGGCCTGCTTCCAATGCAGATCCGTATAAGATAATAGCTCACTTAGTAGGAACTTTATCTTAAGTGTTCTAGATAGTTAGAATTTAAGTTGAATTATTTTTTAACTGAGTAAAGGTGTAAAAACCACACCTTTATTTATAAGGATGGTTCATGGAAAAATCTAGTAAGAATTATCTTGATGAATTAAAAGCTGGCGTACTTTTATTAGATAAATCATTAAAAGTTAAATACTTAAATGCTTCAGCCCAGTCTATTCTAGACATAAGCTTAAAGGCTTCAAAGAATAAGAGTCTGGAAGAATTATTTTTTGAAGAACCTGATAAATCAAAAAAACTTCTAAGTGATCTTAAAAAAAAGCACTCCTTCTCCAAAGTAGACGCTCTTCTAATATTGAAAGGAGGGAAGAAAGTACTTTGTGACTACCATATCCAAACCCTTAAGGAAGGTTTTTTATTAGAAATACTAAGTAAAGACTATTCTTATGAAATTAAAGAAAGGTTAAGGTCTCAAGCTAATCAAGAAATTACTTCGGCCTTTATAAGAGGGCTTGCTCACGAGATTAAAAATCCATTAAGCGGTATAAGAGGGTCAGCTCAGCTATTGAGCCAAAAACTTCCTCAAGACCATTTAACTGAATATACCGACATAATTATCAACCAAACAGACAGATTAACTACTTTAGTTGATGATATTTTGGGTCCTAACAGGAAACCTAATTTTGAACTACAAAATATTCATGCACCTCTTGAGAATGTTATAAGTCTGTTAAATCAAGATTTAACTAAAAATGGCATTGATCTAGTTAAAGATTATGACCCGAGTATTCCAGAAATTTCTATAGATATTTATCTTTTAGAACAAAGCATCTTGAATCTTATCAATAATGCTAAGGAGTCTTTAGTCGAAGGAGAGATTCTATCTCCCGAGATAAAATTAATTACCCGAATAAAACATCAAGAGTTGTTGGGAGAGACTCAGCACAGGACAGTATGCAAAATCTCTGTGATTGATAATGGTCCTGGCATACCTAGAGAGATAAAAGATTCAGTATTTTTCCCTATGATATCTTCAAAAACTAAAGGGTCAGGTCTTGGACTTTCAATTACTCAGGGGATTATTTCTCAACACAATGGAACTGTAAAATATGAAAGTGAACCTGGTAATACTGAATTTAGTATCTTTATACCAATAACAAACTATCAATATAAAGAGGAGTTAAGTAGAGCAAATGCCTAAAAGAAATTTAGTCTGGGTAGTCGATGATGATGAGTCAATAAGATGGGTCTTAGAAAAGGGACTTTCTGAGAAAGGTCTAAAAGTTGAAACATTTGAATCTGCACATCAAGTGGTTAAAAAGTTAGAAGAAGAGAGCCCAGAGGCAATACTAACTGATATAAAAATGCCTGGTACAAGTGGGTTAGTACTATTAGATCAGGTGAAGGAAATTAGGCCTGATATACCTGTAATAATAATGACAGCTCATTCTGATCTTGAAAGTGCTGTTGAATCTTATGAACATGGCGCCTGGGAATACCTACCTAAACCATTTGATATAGATGAAGCTACAAAAATAGTAAAAAGAGCAATAGCCTCTGAAGAAGAGCTTGAAGAAAAGACTGAATATGCTCCAAAAGCAGAAATAATAGGGGAAGCTCCAGCTATGCAAGAGGTTTTTAGAGCTATAGGAAAATTATCGAATTCTAATTCTACTGTTCTGCTTGTGGGACAGTCTGGCACTGGTAAAGAATTAGTAGCTAAGGCTTTATATCAACACAGCCCTAGAAAAAATAAGGCTTTTATAGTTTTGAATATGGCCGATATACCAAAGGAGTTACTAGAAGCTGAACTATTTGGTCATGAAAAGGGAGCTTTTACAGGAGCTGACGAAAGAAGAATAGGAAGATTTGAGCAAGCAAATGAAGGTACATTATTTTTAGATGAAATTGGAGATATGCCCATAGATACTCAAACCAGATTGTTAAGAGTTCTTTCTAATGGAGAGTTTTATAGAGTTGGTGGCAGGAAACCAATAAAAGTTAATGTAAGGATAATAGCGGCTACACACCAAAGCCTAGAAGAGCAAGTTGAAAAAGGAGTTTTTAGAGAAGACCTTTTTCATCGTTTAAATGTAATTAAAATATCTCTTCCAAAACTTAATGAAAGAAGAGAAGACATATCTTCTTTAAGTAAACACTTTCTTAAAATGAGCGCCCTTGAACTTGATGAAGAAACAAAATTTCTTTCTGAAGAGGTAGAAAATTATCTCTTCAAACTTCCTTGGCCTGGAAATGTAAGGCAACTAGAAAATGCTTGCAGATGGTTAACTGTCATGTCGCCTGCAAGACAAATAAGGTTGGAAGATTTACCAGTTGATCTTAAGAATGAAAGCACCGAATCGAAGACCGAATGGACAGGTACATTAAAGTCTTGGGCTGAAGACTCTTTAGCTAAAGGAGAAACAGAATTACTAGATCTAGCTTTACCAGAATTTGAGAAAACAATGATAGAGGCAGCTCTTGGGAAAACTATGGGTAAAAAAAATGAAGCGGCTAAATTATTAGGATGGGGCAGAAATACTCTTACCAGAAAAATTAAAGATTTAGGTATGAACTAACTTTCCTATTTTGATAACGGCATTCCACTGCCTTCCCAAGTCATCATTCCACCTCCAATTACATTTATATCAATATAACCTTCTTTTATAAGCGTCAATCCAAGTTTTTTTGAATTCATCCCTGTTCTGCACACAAGAACAACCGGTTTTTCTTTAGGGTGTTTATTAGCATTCAAATATTGATCTAGTCTATCTTCTTGAACATTTATAGACCCAGCAATATGACCTGAAGAGAATTCTTGAGAAGGTCTAACATCTATTAAAAGCGCTTCTTCTTTATTTATCTTTCTGGTGGCCTCGCTAGGACTTAATTTTGTACCGCCCTTTCTGCTCTCATAAAGTATTAAAGCCACAATACTTAAGATCAAAAGCATAAATGCAATGAAATTCTGAGAGATGAAAAGAAAGAATGTGTCCATTTTGGAACGTGATTATATAGCTTAGTACGTTAGAATGGTCTCTTTCAAAGAATTTAATTTAAGATTAACCAAAAACAAATGTCATCGCTAGTTCTTGTAAGACACGGTCAGAGTAAATGGAATGAAAAGAATCTTTTCACTGGCTGGAAGGACCCTGACTTAACTAATAAGGGAGAAGAAGAAGCAACAAATGCAGGTTTACTTTTAAAAAAACATGGTTACAAATTTGATGTAATGTTTACTTCTGTTCTGTTAAGAGCTCAAAGAACCGGTCAGATTATTCTAGAGAAAATGGGTCAAGAAGATTTAAGGATTTTGGAAGATAAGGCCTTAAATGAAAGAAACTATGGAGACCTTGCTGGGTTAAATAAAGATGATGCCAAAAAAAAATGGGGTGAAGATCAGGTTCATAAATGGAGAAGATCATTTGATATCCCTCCTCCTGGAGGAGAGAGCCTAAAAATGACAGCCGAAAGAGTCCTTCCTTACTACGAATTAAATATACTTCCTTTACTAAAACAAAATCTTGAAATCATTGTAACAGCTCATGGAAACTCTCTTCGTTCGCTTGTAATGCATTTGGAGAAATTAACTCCTAATGAAATTGTAAAACTTGAAATACCCACTGGTATGCCTATGTGTTATGAGATTAACCGAGAAGGAAAGGTTATTAATAAAGTTTTAATGACCTAACTAAAGAATGCGTACTGGAATTCCTGCCGATAACAATTTATTTTTGACAGCTTTAATTGAAAACTCAGAATAATGAAAAATACTAGCCGCTAAAACGGCTTCGACTCCACCTTTTAAAATTCCATCAATTAAATCTTTAGGGGAACCAGCACCGCCAGAGGCTATAACAGGAATAGAAGAATTTTGTGTTGCTTCTAGGTTTAAAAGGTTATCAAACCCCTGCTTAGTTCCATCTCTATCCATACTAGTCAGTAAAATCTCACCTGCTCCTAATTCTTCCACTTTCTTTATCCAATTAATTACATCTATACCAGTTTTTTTTCTTCCACCAAATGTGACTACTTCCCATTGAATAGGAGTATCTATTATTTTCTTTGCATCAATAGCCGCAACAATACACTGAGACCCAAACCTATTAGCTGCATCTTCGATTAAGTTTGGATTTTGCACCGCAGAAGTATTTATACTTACCTTGTCAGCTCCAGAACGAAGTAATTTATTTATATCCTCTATTTCTCTTATTCCTCCGCCAACTGTAAGTGGAATAAAAACTTCACTAGCTATCTGTTCTATGGTTCTATAGGTTATATGCCTTGATTCATGACTAGCTGAAATATCTAGAATAACTAATTCATCTGCACCTTCTTGATCGTACCGCTTAGCAACTTCTATAGGGTCTCCCGCATCGGTTAGATTTGTAAAATTAATACCCTTTACTACTCGACCTTTATCTATATCTAAACAAGGAATTATTCTTTTGGTTAAAGTCATTAATCATGCCCTGCGGTTTCAATTGCTTCTTTCAAAGTAAAAGCACCCTCATAAAGAGATCTTCCACAAATTACTCCTGAAATGCTTACTTGATTTGATACTTCAGAAAGACTTTTTATTTGCTCTAAGCTAGATACGCCCCCTGAAGCTATCACAGGAAACTTACTATCAGAGGCGAAATCAAACGTTGCTTCTATATTTACTCCACTCATCATTCCATCTCTTGAAATATCAGTGTAAACAACTGCAGCAAAAGGGTAATGGTTATATCTCCTTAAAAGATCTTTCGGTTTAATAGCTGTTTCTTCAACCCATCCTTGAGTTTTTACATACCCATCCAATACATCAACTGCTAAGACAACTCTTTCAGGAAACTCAGAACAAATCTTTGATACTAAATTAGGATCAGTTACAGCTTTAGTACCAATAACTATTCTTTCAACCCCAGACTCTAAATAAATCTTTGCTTCTTCGTAACTTCTAATACCACCTCCTAATTGGACTGATTTACCAGGCAAAGTCTTGATTATAGAAAGAAGCATTTTTTTGTTAGTCGGCTTTCCTTTAATTGCTCCGTCTAAGTCGACTATATGTATAAATTCAGCTCCCTCTTCAAACCATTTAATAGCAACAGAAGAGGGGTCATCTGAAAAAATAGTTTCTTCAGACATTCTGCCCTCTCTAAGGCGTACGCATTTCCCTTCCTTTATATCTATAGCCGGTATTACTATCATTCAACCGCTCCATTCCACTCGATAAAATTCTTATATAGTTGGAGCCCAATAGACTGACTTTTTTCTGGGTGAAATTGAACAGCAAATATAAAATCCTTAGCTATAGCTGATACAAACTCTATTCCATGTTTTGTCTTTCCAACTGCCTGATTAGAATCTTTACAACAGTAGCTATGAACAAAATAAAAGTAACTTGAATCAGGAATGTTCTTCCACATAGGATGATCTGAAGTCTGCTTAACTAAGTTCCAGCCCATGTGAGGAACTTTTATTTCTGATTTTTGGGGTAAACGTTCAATATGTCCATCAAATAGTCCCAAACATTCAGTGCCACCACTCTCTTCACTAGATTCGAGAAATAGTTGCATACCTACACAAATTGCTAAAGTAGGCTTACTTAATACATTTTCCTTTACTACTTTATCAAGCCCAACTTTATCGAGAGCTTTCTTACAGTCCCCTATAGCTCCAACACCAGGGATAACTATTTTTTCAGCTTCATTAATTTCACTCTTATTAGAAGTTATTAAAATAGAATATCTATCAGTTACCTTTTCTAAAGCCTTACTTACAGAATGTAAATTTCCCATACCGTAATCTATTACGGCAATTTTATTCATTTTAAAGCGAACCTTTTGTGGAAGGGATTTTTTTGCCAGATTTACTATCTAATTCAATGGCCATTCTTAGTGCTCTACCGAAGGCCTTAAAAATAGTTTCTATCTGATGGTGAGTATTATCTCCACTAAAATTTTCTATGTGCAAAGTGACAAAAGAATGATTACAAAAGGATTGAAAGAAATGTTCAAATAAGTCTACTTCCATGTCGCCAACAGTATCCTTTGCAAAGTCAACTCTCATAAAAAGGCCAGGTCTCCCAGAAAAGTCCAAAACTACCCTGGAAAGGGCTTCATCCAAAGGAATATAAGAATGACCATATCGTCTAATACCCGCCTTATCACCAACTGCCTTAGCAAGTGCCATTCCTAAAGTTATCCCTATATCTTCAACAGTGTGATGATTATCAACATGTAAATCTCCCTTGGCTTTTATTTCTAGATCAATTAGTCCATGACGCCCAATTTGATCCAACATATGATCTAAAAAAGGCAATCCAGTAGAAAAAGATGTTTCTCCTGTTCCATCTAAATTAAGTTTCAAGGAAATCTTAGTTTCAGAAGTATTTCTTTCTATCTCTGCTTTTCTCATTAAGATCCTCTTAATAAATGGGTCGCGCATTATAGCGGATAAGACTGACCTAATCATCAACCTCATATAAAATCAGGTTTAATGAAGAGATTTAGTACCAGGTTAATAAGTTGGCACAAGACTAATGGAAGAAAAGACTTTCCTTGGCAAAAAAATAAAACTCCTTACAAAGTTTGGGTTTCTGAAATTATGCTACAACAAACTCAAGTTCAAACTGTCATTCCTTATTACAAAAAATTCTTGAAGGAATTCCCAAATTTAAAAAGACTTTCTGAGGCAAATCTTGACCAAGTTCTGGGAATTTGGGCTGGTTTAGGTTTTTACACCAGAGCTAGAAACCTACATAAAGCTGCTAAAACTATCTGTTTACTTCACAGTGGAAAAATTCCAGATAGTATTGATAAGTTAATTGAACTTCCAGGAATTGGAAGATCAACTGCTGGCGCAATACTATCTTTAGGCTTCCAAAAGAAAGCCCCCATTTTGGATGGAAATGTAAAAAGAGTCTTAGCAAGACACCGTAAAATTAGAGGAGACCTTTTAACTTCTAAAAAAATAAAAGAGATGTGGAAGATTTCTTCAGAATTACTTCCTAATAATCAAATTGATATTTATACACAAGCCATAATGGATCTGGGAGCTACTATTTGTACAAAATCAAATGCTAAGTGTGAATCTTGTCCAGTTAATATTGACTGTCTGGCCTTAAAAGAAGGTTTAGTTGAGTGTCTTCCAACAAAAATCAAAAAGAAATCAAAAATAACAAAAAAAGTTTTATGGCTTTTACCTCAAGGCCCATCTGGAGAAATATTATTAGAAAAAAGAGAAACAAAAGGAATATGGGGGGGTCTTTGGACTTTTATAGAAACTAAAGATAAAAAGAGTTTAAAGTTAGTTATGTCTAATAAGTTTATGATGGACGGCCCTGAAGTAAAAAAAATGAATAAGATAAAGCACAGTTTTAGTCATTACAACCTAGAAGCAACGCCTTACTTAATAAAGCTTGATAATAAAAAGAAGTTTAAAAACTCTGTTTGGGTTAATAACAAGAATGTAGAATCTTTAGGGATACCAGCTCCTGTTAAAAGAACAATAAATAAAATAACAATGTTATGACTAGAATTGTAAACTGCAGAAAATATAAAAAAGAATTAAATGGTTTAGAAAACCCTCCTTATCCAGGCCCTAAAGGACAAGATATATATGAAAATGTCTCTGAGAAAGCATGGAATGAATGGCTTAACCACCAAAAAATGCTTATTAATGAAGGTCAAATTAATCTTACTAATAAGGAATCTAGAAAGTGGTTAAATGAACAAATGGATTTATTTCTTAGTGGAGAGGAGTACGCAAAACCAGAAGGATATACTCCTCCTAACCAATAACACCTTCTTTAAGGCAAATTATTTGTATACAATCCGCAGCACATTTTGCCCAGATAGCTCAGTTGGTAGAGCAAAGGACTGAAAATCC
>TARA_B100000686_G_scaffold347882_1_pt1 | contig 45299 bp, 42 predicted proteins | sample TARA_B100000686 | Tara Oceans TARA_B100000686 (sample SAMEA2622733) | marine metagenome | biome: marine biome (ENVO:00000447); feature: marine epipelagic mixed layer (ENVO:xxxxxxxxx); material: "saline water (ENVO:00002010), including plankton (ENVO:xxxxxxxx)" | depth 150 m
GTCTTTTTCCAATGCCGGCCGTATATGGGCAAACATTAGGTTTAGTGGGGTTTGGCAACATCGGAAGACATGTGTCAAGAAAAGCCAAAGCTTTCGGAATCAATGTAAAAGTATATGACCCTTACTTAGAACCTTGGGTGGCTCAAGAATACGAAATACAAAGATTAAAATCTTTGGAATCTTTGGGCGCAGAATCAGATTATGTTTCAATGCATGTTCCGTTAAATTCTGAAACGAAAGGCTTGGCAAGTACTTCACTTTTCAAAAGTATGAAGCCAACTGCATATTTTATTAATACATGTAGGGGGTCTACTCACAATGAGGCCGATCTAATATCGGCTTTGAATAGTAATGAAATCGCCGGGGCAGCATTAGATGTTTTTGAAATTGAGCCTACACCCGAAAGTAACCCACTGTTATTAATGGATAATGTAATTGCCTCACCTCATTCTGCTGGCACTTCAGATAATTCAAGTCGCGATGGACGGATTCGGCTAGGAGAAGAGGCAGCCCGAGTTCTAAAGGGAATGTATCCTATGTCTCTAGTCAATCCAGCGGTTAGGACTAAAATACCTCTTAGAAACCCAGGGAAGTCCCTATAACAGTTATATAAATACAATGTAATATAAACACTCTTTAACTTGATGTGTAATTATCTTTTATGACTATAGCTTACGTTGAGAAGATGGAAAGGAAATAGATGTTCGACATAATAATTAAAAATGGCACCGTTATTGATGGTAGCGGAAATCCTGGAGTTAAGGCTGATTTAGGCATAAAACAGCAGAAAATAGAAGCTATAGGAGATTTATCCGATGCTCAGGGTTCTAACATAGTTGATGCAACCGGATTAGTGGTCTCACCGGGATTCATTGACACGCATGCCCATTCAGACGGAGTTCTGCTAACCGACCCTCAGCACGCATCAGGTATAAGACAGGGAATCACTACTGAAATCTTGGGCCAGGATGGCCTATCATACGCCCCTCTTAATCAAAAAAACTATCTTATGTACAGGCAATACTTGTCTGGGCTATTGGGAATGCCACCACCAGATTTGGATATGAGTAACGTTACTGCATTTAGAAACAATTATCATAAAAAATGTGCTGTAAACACTGCTTATTGTGTTGCGCATGGTGCTATACGAATTGAGACGGTAGGATTTAATGACGTGCCTTTATTAGGTAAAGATTTAGAAAACGCAAAAACTCTTGTTAGAGAATCCATCGAACAGGGAGCGGTGGCGTTAGCTACAGGAATGTCATATTACCCTAATAGTTGGAGCACTACTGAAGAGTTGATAGAGCTGTGTAGCACCGCAGATAAAGCAGGAGGTCTATATGTCACTCACCTAAGGGACGTAAACACAGAAAGGGGATTTGAAGGTGGTGGAGTAGAAGAGGCATTAGAAATAGGTCGTAAATCTGGTGTAAAAGTACATTTTTCTCACTTCAGAACAACCCCGGAGGATTTTGGAATTATGTCAGCAAAAGAAAAAATCTCTTTGATTGACAAAGCGAAAACCGAAGTGGACTCTACCCTGGAATTATACCCTTATCCTGTCGGTAGTAGCTTCGCCATCATGACATTAGATTCAATATCGCAAAATGGCGGAACCGAAGCGATTCTTGATCGATTACAGGATCCAGTAAAAAGAAAAATCGTTGCTAAGCTGATCGATACTTATGACTCTAGATCTTTAGATCATCTCGTGTTTACAAACCTTCCAAAAAACCAGGATCTTGAAGGAATGAGCGTGATGGACATATGTTCGAATACAGGCATGACCAGAGGGCAAGTTATATGTGATTTATTACTTAAAGAGGACCTTCAAGTAGGATTCAGGTCGGTTCCTCCAACAAGTGGAGCTATCTGGCGCCATCTCATGAAAGATCAAATGTATTTTTTGTCTCGACCTGATTACATGCTCGGCTCTGATCAAATATCCTTAGGTGGCTTTCCTCACCCAAGAGCATATGGTGCATTTCCTCGTTTCTTAGGTAGATACCTTAGACAACTGCCTGACATTATGACTTTAGAAACTATGATAAATAGATTTACTCATAACGCAGCGGAAAGATTTGGATTAACAAACCGAGGATTACTAAAAGAGGGGTATTTTGCCGATGTTGTCGTGTTTAACCCGGATACTATAATTGATACTGCTACTTTTGATGATCCAAAACAATTTCCTATTGGAATCCCACATGTAATAGTGAATGGTGAATTTGCAGTAAAAGACGAGTCTTGTACAGGTATTTTAGCCGGCCACGCAGTGCCATAATTATCAATGAGTGGATACTATTTCCAGAATAGCGATCTGTCCACTAACAGTTAGAGGTATTTAATGTCTGGAGAATTGAATTCAGAGCTAATAGAGTTAAGAAAAAGAATGAGACACTCTGCTGCCCACGTGCTTGCAGATATTGTGACTCGCAAACATCCGGACATCCGACTTGGAATTGGACCACCAACCGATGACGGTTTTTACTATGACTTCTTGACTGAGAAAACATTCTCAGAGGAAGATCTTGAGCAATTTCAAAAAGAAATGCAAGCAGTAATTGACGAAGATCTCCAATTTATTTATCGAGAATACGAAAGAGAAGAAGCTAAATCAATTAATGCTGACCAGCCACTTAAGCTTGAATTAATCGACGATATTCCAGATGGTGAAGTTATTTCCACATACGCTCATGGAAAATTTGAGGACCTATGTGGCGGACCTCATGTCGAATCTACGGGACAAATCAAAGCGTATAAACTATTAAATGTAGCTGGTGCATACTGGAGAGGCGACGAGAATCGCCCTATGTTACAGCGTATATATGGAACAGCTTTTGAGAATCGAAAAGAGCTCAAACAACATCTCAAAAACCTCGAAGAGGCTAGGAAGCGCGATCACCGTTTAATTGGCAAAAAGCTAAAACTTTTCTCGATATCAGAAGATATCGGTCCAGGCCTAGTAATATGGCATCCCAAGGGGGCAATAGTTAGAGGTATCACAGAGGACTTCTGGAAATCAGAACATATTTCCGCTGGGTATTCTTTAGTATATACACCTCACATAGGAAAATCAGATTTGTGGAAGACATCTGGCCATTTAGAATTTTACTCAGACAACATGTTTGCGCCTATGGATATGGATGGTCAAGATTACTACCTAAAACCAATGAACTGTCCTTTCCATATGACCTACTATAAAACAGATTTGAGAAGTTACAGAGACCTGCCCATAAGAATTGGGGAGCTAGGCACCGTTTACCGATACGAAAGAGGAGGGGTATTATCTGGATTACTTCGAGTAAGAGGCCTAACCCAAGATGACGCACACATATTTTGCCGTGAAGACCAGGTGCAAGAAGAAGTCAATCAAGTATTGGATTTAACTTTTTATCTATTAAAAACGTTTGGCTTTGAAGATTACAGAATTATGTTGGCTACAAAACCAGAAAAGGCTGTTGGAGAAGATACAAAGTGGGAAATAGCAACTCAAGCGTTAAAGGATACTCTTAACTCAAGGAAAATAGACTACGAGGTCGATGAAGGGGGCGGAGCATTTTATGGACCAAAGATAGATATACATATAAGAGACGCAATCGGTCGATTATGGCAAGTCACCACAGTTCAGTTTGATTTCAATTTACCGAATCGTTTTGACCTTGAATACATTGGAGAGGATGGTGCTAAACATGAACCATATGTCCTTCACCGCGCTCTATTGGGATCAATGGAGAGATTCATGGGTATTCTGATTGAACATTACGGGGGAGCATTTCCGACGTGGCTTGCTCCAGTACAGGCAATAATAATACCCATTGCAAGTAGACATGAGGACTATGGATCAAAAATTAAAGAGCAAATGGATGCGCTCGGTGTGAGATGCGAACTTGATGATAGAAATGAACGAATGGGATCCAAGATTCGTGATGCGCAAGTTGAAAAAATTCCTTATATGTTAGTTGTAGGGGATCGTGAAGCTGATACAACCACTGTTTCTGTAAGGCAACGATCTGGAGAGGACTTGGGATCAATGCCAGTAAACACAATTGTCGAGAAAATAGCCAATGAAGCTAAACTAAAAAGCTAAGTTTACTTTATAGATATACTTGAAGCAAAATGATATGCTATAGGCTAACCAGTCCCAAACTTATAGCGGTGATTGGTTTGCACAAAAAGATTTATAGGTATATAAGGAGCCACAACATAGCTAAAGACTATCGAGTCAACCAGCGCATAAAAGTCCCAGAGGTTAGACTAGTAGACGAGGAAGGAAATCAGTTAGGTGTAAAATCGGTAAGAGATGCCATTACACTAGCAGAAGAGCGTGGACTTGATCTGGTTGAAGTTGCTCCATCAGCGAAGCCTCCTGTTTGTAGAATAATGGATTATGGTCGATTTCGATATGAAATCAACAGGAAAGAGCGAAACGCCAGAAAAGTTCAAAAATCCAAATCAAATACAGAAATTAGAGAAGTTCGGCTAAAAACAAGAATAAGTGCGAATGACCGTACATCAAAGTCTAATCAAGTGAAAAGGTTATTATCTGAAGGAGCTAAAGTTAAAGTAAGCGTTATGTTTAGAGGGCGAGAAATCACCCACCCAGAAGTGGGAATGGAAGTCCTCAAACTAGTTGCGAAAGATTTAGGAGAAGATGCTTTGGTAGAAAAGCCTCCTTCGTTTGAGGGTAGGTTTTTAACAATGGTTCTTGTTCCAAATCGTCAGAAACCTAACCAAACCAGCCAATCAACAGCGTCACTTGTAACAAATTAGAAAGCGAATAATAAATTGCCCAAAATGAAAACACATAAAGGTGCTGCTGCTCGTTTTAGAATAACCGGGACAGGAAAACTTCGTAGAATGAAAGGCCATCGTAGCCATCTGCGTAGAAAAAAGGCTGCTAAGGTAAGACGACTGTACTCGCAAAAGCTTCCTGTGTCTGCAGCAGACCAAACAAGATTGAAAAAATTGCTGCCATACGGCTTACCTTAAAATAACTAGATAAATATAGCGAATTTAATTATGACTAGAATCAAACGTGGCGTTACTAAACGCAATAGACATAGAAAAATACTTAAGGCGACAAAAGGACATAGAAGTGTAAGGCACTCGCTATACAGGAGAGCCCACGAGTCTATGATCCATGCTCTTTCATACGCATATGCTCATCGCAAAGCAAAGAAAAGTGATATGCGAAGACTATGGAATATACGCATAGGCGCAGCGGCTCGTGAAAATGGTATGTCTTACAGTCAATTCATACATGGCTTGAAGCTAGCAAGTATAGAAATTGATAGAAAAATGCTTTCTGAGCTAGCTGTAATAGATTCTCACGCATTCAGCCAACTCGTTATTAAGGCAAAAGAACAACTATCAGCAGCTAGTTAGTTTTCCTTAACTAGTAACTTTATATCGTTTGCAAGATCTTCAGAGTCGAACGGCAAAGTAAATATTGATCTAGCATGTCCTGTCCTATCAATCAAATAAACAGGTCCCTGGTGAGTTACTGAATAGTTATTCAATAATTCAGTTTCCAATGCATCTCTAGAATTTGACTGACCTGAATATGCATCCGATTCATTAATCAAAGATGAAACGTAATAAGCTGACCATATATCTTCCAATTCCTGTTCTTGCCCCACCAGATATTTCCATTTTGTTACCATGCCATAGCTATTTAAAAATTCCTGTCGATTGGAAACTGTATCTCTGTCTGGATCTACAGAGATAAGTAGTATGGCGATTTCATCAGCAGCATCAATTAAATACTTTTCAGCTTCTTTTAGGCGATGGGCAATTAAGGGGCAAATATCGTTACAAGCCGTATAAACGAACGTAAGAACAACAACTTGGTTTTTATAATCGGCTAGTGTAATAGTCTCCCCAAACTGATCTAAAAGAGTAAAATCAGTTGCCGCCGGAGCTTGAGATAATACTGTACCAGCAAAACTAGGGGCATTTACTGAGTTGCATCCAGTAAAAATAAATAAAACCAAGGATGCGATAATAAATGTTCTACTAAGGTTTATTCCAAAGGTTCGCACTGTCAAACTGCCAAAAGATTGATTAATCTGTTTGAGTAGCTGTTTGTTTATCGTAATAATTCTGTAATAGAAAAGCTGCGGCAGGAACCAAAACTACTAAAGCCATACCTAAAATCACCGAACCCCATTCATGAAGGCCTGTAGTTTTGAAAAGCAATATAAAAATAAATCCTATAACTCCCCCAATCACGGCAGTACAAATCACTGAAATTAACGGTATAAGTATGGCCATTTTCATAAGATCTAAAGTCAATTTTTATCTCCCTATCAAGGATTTATTTTATTTGCACTTATGAGTTTACACTACTTATAAAGCTGGATGATGTCTTATTTTTGACAGAATTAATTTCAATCTGTTTCTTTTTGAAACTTTCGGTATCACTGCGTTCATTTTTAGCCCATCTTAAAAAGATACGGATAAAAAGGAACATAAACAACACTCCACCACCTACCTTCATTATAAGACCGCCAATTTGTTGATCAGCTAAATTACTTAGATTCCATACCGCTGGAGCATTTACGTAAAATTCATATAGTGGAGCATCTGAAAATGTTATAGGAGCAAATACAAGAATTTGCGCAATAGCTAATCCCAGTAAATATAGCATCTTGGCTGGCTCAGAAATTGGTGGCAGTTCTTTTGAAGAACTCATCAATGGCCACCACATCATAACAGCAGTTGAGATAAACATCAGATGCTCTAATACATGGAACGAATGGAAATCCACAGAGGTTGCGTATAATGCAGGAAAGTGCCAAAACGAAAAAACTAAATTAAACCCACTGAAAGTTATTACTGGATGAGTCAATAATTTAGCTATGAATGCAATGAATTTGATTTTCATTACCGGCTTGAACGCCCATCCCGGAATTCCTGCGATCATCAAAGGTGGAACTATTAAGGTAAGTAAAACATGCTGCAACATATGAGCCGAGAATAAGAAATTATCACTTAATTCATGTAAAGGCGATATTAATGAAAATAAAATTATCAAAATTGAGGTAACAAACATTAATATTTGTTTTTGATTGACTGGTATCTCTGACAATCCTAATTTGATCCTACCAGGGCCAATAACCCATAGATATAATCCCAATATGACAGCCAGCCCAATTAAAACATCAGGATGAAAATGCCATTTTGTCCAAATTGAAGACCAAAAATCAGTAAAGTCAAAATAGGTCATGACCATTAAACCCCGTGAATCTAAGGCTAGTTAGGCTAATCTACGCTACGTGAAACCATCTGAACAAAGCCATTAAAGCAAATGTGACTCCAATTGCCAAAAAGACACCAGTCAGGAACAATGTGCTGAAAAGCTTATGATCAAATTTTAGGTGCATGTAAAACATGATTACCAGATAAAACTTTACAACCGATAATATACCCAGAACCGGAATAATACCGTAACTCAACCATTCGAACCATTCAAACGCCACTACTTCTAAAGCTGTAAGCACGCATAAGGCCATTGCAACTTTAAAGTATGTTACCGCAGATGGATGATCAGCGTGACTAGTATCACCAGTGCTGTGGCTAGTTCCTTTATCTATGTTTTCTGTAACCATATCTAAGTTGGGAATCCTTCAAATACACCAAACAAATATACCACAGCAAAAATAACGATCCAAACAATATCAACAAAGTGCCAGTATAAGGCGGCCAAATCTGTGTCTAAATCTCTTTCTGGAGTAACCCCACCTTTTTTAAAAGAATACAAAAATAACGAGAATAACCATACGACTCCAATTGTAACGTGAGTACCGTGTAAACCAGTGAGCACGAAGAATGTTGTGCCAAACAGGTTAGTCTTTGGTGTTAAACCATGCTGCGCATCATAATGATCGACCCCGTCTTTACAATTCTTATCAAACAATCCTTGTTCATAATCTGATAACTCACCAGGATTTATACAGTCGATATGAACATGGTGATTGGCAAATTCATAAAACTCAAAAGTCTGGAATCCTAAGAAAGTGGAGCCTAAAATAACGGTTGAAAGCATCCATGCCCGATATCCTTTAAGAGATCCCTTTCTTAATGCCGCATATGCTAAAACCATACTCATGCTAGACATCAAAAGGACAAAAGTACTTACAGTGGTAACAGGAATACTGAACACATCTATCGGCATAGGGCCGCTTAAGCTTTTACCCTTGTACACTAGGTATGTGGCTATCAATGTGGCAAAAAACATACAGTCTGAACCCAGAAAAACCCACATGAGCATTTTTCTGTGATTCAAACCTGTTGTGGTTTGATGATCACCATCGTGATTTGAAACTGCAGTTTCAGCCAAAAATTTTCTCCGTATTTTTTACTTTATCTGTTTATTTTCACTCAGGATCGTTAACTGGCTCAAACGACCATGCATAAACGCCTATCATTGTAACTACTAACCCAGCAATAGCTGTAGGGTAACTATATATCACTCCATAACCACCAATTAGCAATCCTACTGCAGCAACTAATGGCCAAAATGAAGGTTGAGGTAAATGTATTTCACCTTCTTCTCCTGAAGCTCCCGCTGGTGTTTGCTCGACCACAAGACCTCTCTTCTTAGCCCACCAATCATCCACAACATGTACTTGAGGTATTTCTTCGAAATTGTATTCGGGTGGCGGTGACGACATAGACCACTCTAAAGTTCTTCCGTCCCATGGATCGCCAGATGCCTGTTCTCCTGAGCGCCAGCTTTTCACTATGTTATGTATAAATAGTAGTACTGAAATTACAATCAATATTGAGCCAGCAGTCTCTAGAGCATTCAAAGCTGTCCAACCCATCTCACTACTATAAGTGTATACACGCCTTGGCATGCCATCCATACCAACAAAATGCATTGGGAAAAATGTTATGTTCTGGCCAATAAATAAAGTCCAGAACTGAAGCTTCCCGATTTTCTCATTAAACATTCGTCCAGCAAATTTTGGAAACCAATAATATAGTCCGCCAAAAATACCCATAATAGCCCCACCAAATAATACATAGTGGAAGTGAGCCACAATGAAATATGTATCTTGTTGCTGGGCATCAGATGATGACATAGCATGCATTACACCGCTAATACCACCAATTGTGAAGGTGACTATAAATCCAATAGCATAAAGCATAGGAGTCGTAAACCTAATTGAACCTTTCCAAATTGTGAAAATCCAATTGAATATCTTTATCCCTGTTGGTACCGCAATTGCCATAGTCGTTATAGTAAAAACTGAATTAGGTATTGGGCCTAAGCCAACAGTAAACATATGATGGCTCCATACCAACCAGCCCATAAACGCGATTATAGCCCCTGCAAGAATCACTGTAGAGTAACCAAAAAGCGGCTTCTTAGAAAATGTAGGCAGAATCTCTGATACGATACCCATCGCTGGCAAAATCAATATATAAACTTCTGGATGTCCAAAAACCCAAAAGAGATGTTGCCACAGAACTGGGTCTGCGCCGGCTGGAGCAAAGAAAAAGTTTGTGCCAAAGCTTCTATCAAAAGTTAATTCAATGAGTGCAACTGTGATAACTGGGAAGGCAAGAACAAGTAATATCGCCGTTATGAACGTCATCCATGTGAATAAAGGCATTCTCATTAATGTCATGCCCGGTGCTCTCATGTTTATTATCGTCACTATGAAGTTAAATGATGCAGCAAGCGAAGCGATCCCTAATATTTGCAACCCCATAATCCAAAAATCCATGCCGTGCCCAGGGTTATATGCGATTGAAGTTAATGGAGCGTAAGCAAACCATCCAGAATTTGGAGCTTCGCCGACAAGCCAACTACTATGCAACATTATCGTTCCAGCCAAAAACACCCAGTAACTAAATGCATTTAATCTCGGAAACGCGACATCACGAGCACCTATTTGCAAAGGAATAAGATAATTAAAAAACGCGGCACTTAAAGGCATTATTGCAAGGAATATCATTGTGGTTCCATGCATGGTAAATAGCTGGTTGTATACTTCAGGAGATATTATGTCTGCATTAGAACCAGCAAGTTGAATACGGATTAAAATTGCCTCAATACCGCCGATAAGGAAATTAATAAATGCCGTGGCACCATAAAGTATTCCGATTTTTTTGTGATCTATGGTTGTTATCCAATTCCAAATGCCTGTCGGATGCAATGGACGTTTAATCATCGGAATGGGTAGAGTTGTCATTCTAAACTCCTAAGGTAAGCTGCTAAAGCTGTTATTTCAGGATCACTAAGAGCTTTATCTGGGTCAGTATAAACGGATCCATTTTTAGACATAATGTTACCGGGCTTTATTGCATCTGGGTCAGTTATCCAAGCTATTAAGTTTTCGTAAGTATTATCCTGGATTCCTGAAAGAATATGCAGGCGACTGGCAAAATGAGTCAGTTCAGGACCTACTTCACCATATGCTTTTTGACTGCCCCTTATTGTATGACATGCATAACATCCTGCGTCTGATGACATAAACAAATCATAACCCTGCTGAGTCAATGGATCAGATGGTTTAACCGCATCGGCTAACTGGCGCTCAACCCAAGCATCAAACTCTTCTCTGGATTCAACAACAACTCTAAATCTCATCAAGGCATGTGATTCACCACAAAACTCTGCACACTGTCCATAAAAAACACCTTCTTCGTTAGACTGAAACCACATTGTGTTGTCATTGTTCGGTATCATGTCAACCTTGCCGGCTAATTTAGGAACCCAAAAGCTATGAATCACATCCTTTGAGTCTAACTGAATATTAATTACCTCACCAACCGGAATATGTAATTCGTTAGCAGTTACGACACCTAGTTCTGGGATATCAAATCTAAACCACCATTGGTTACCAGTCACCTTTACTGTTAAAGCATCAGGTTCAGGTGAGACTGTTGTATCAAATAACGAATTAATGGTCGGTACAGCTACAGCAATCAACAGAAGGGCAGGAATAACAGTCCATGCGATTTCAAAGGAACTATTTCCGTGAACTTGTTCTGGATCAGCTTCATTATCATCTTTTTGTCTATACTTGATTGTGAAGTATGCAAGTAAAGCCATTACTATAATAAAAACAACGAGTCCGGCATACATTATGATATAGAAGATTAGTGCCTGGGACTCAGATACAGGGCCAACTGTGTCAAACGGAGATTGTGGATGATGGTTTGTACATCCAAAAATAAGGGCCAGAATAGCTCCAGCCAATAACATAAAACTGTGCTTGACAAGTTGTCGATTCATTGTTGGCATTTTGCGAAAAAAAAGACTCCAGCAAATATCTTTGTAAAGGATGCCTAGCTATGCTACGGCTATATACAAAATCTAGCTGACGGCATATGGATTGTCAAGTATTTCACAATCGAAATAAACTTCTGAATTTGCCGTCTTCCCAAGTATGATAATTTATTACAATATCTTAGTAGCATTAACTTATGATCTTACTAGCATTAACTTATGGCAAGCCAACTACAATGCCACTGAGGAATCGATCATTACGAATACAAATAAAAGAGCCAGATATGCCAGAGAATATAAATATGCAGGTTTAGCTTTTATCCTTCCTTCGGATTTATATAGTGAAATCGCATAGTATAAATACACGATCCCTAAAAATGCAGATGCCACTCCGTAAATCCATCCCACCTCTCTAGTAACCAACATCATTAATGTCAAAGCTAGCAAGAGTATAACGTACAAAACTATTTGCTTTTTAGTTTCATGATCTCCCTTAACCACTGGCAACATTGGAATTCCAGCTTCAGCGTAATCATCTTTTATCATCAACGCAAGAGCCCAAAAATGTGGAGGAGTCCAGAAAAACACTATTGCAAAAAGATACACTGCTCCTAAGCCAATATCTCCGGTAACAGCAGCCCAAGCGATCATTGGCGGAAACGCGCCTGCAGCACCTCCAATGACAATGTTCTGAGGTGTATTTCTTTTAAGACCAATTGTATAAACAAAAACATATACTAAAGTAGCTGCCAAAGTAAGAGCTGCGCTAAGCCAATTGGTTAATAGAATTAATAAAACGAATGCGATTATGTTTAAAATTATGCCAAAGATTAGTGCGTTTCTAGGAAGTACTCTCTTTCCAGCTACTGGCCTAGATTTGGTCCTTTTCATAATATTGTCAATATCACGATCTAGAAAATGATTAATAGCATTAGCCCCTCCAGCTGCTAGTGAGCCCGCAAATAAAACCACCAAAACTAGTTCCCACTGCGGCAAACCTTTAGAAGCTAAAAATAATCCACCTAGAGCTGTAACAAGAAGCAAGCTAATAATACTCGGCTTAGTTAATGCCACATAATCTCTAATCATATTGTTTATTAATACGCCTTGCATCGTGAATTAGCTTAAGAAGAAAACTCCCCATATACCGTTGAGGATTCTTTGACATCCAATTCCGGATCTCTAGACGTTTCCCTCGAGACGAATACTACGGCAAACAATACACATGCTACAAGCCAAACTAAGCTTCCACCCGATAAATGTATTGCCCTCCAACCGGGAGCAAAACCTGTCCAAACCAAAACCGCTCCGAGTAACACTTGTGCAACCATCAACACAAACAACAACGCAGCAACCTTACCTGCGCCAGTTATCCATTCTCTCATCCTCCAAATCCATGCGAACGCCAACAGCATCATTACACCAACTACAATCCCAATCAATCGATGCCCCATATGAATCGAATATCTAGTATCACCTTGAGGAAACAGGCTACCATTACAAAGTGGCCATGTTCCGCACGCTGTTCCAGCATCTAGGCCAACCATTATTGAACCAGAAATAATTAAAAGAAATAAAGATAACATCATTCCAAACATATAAACGGTGCCACTTGCCATAGATCCTTCAGCAGGAGTGTTAATTTCATAATTGTTAAAGTTCAATGACCCTACTAACGCAAAAGCGAGGCTACCTATAACTGCTTCAGCAATTGCCAAGTGAATTAACCTAAAGCCCCACCCTAGTTCACTGAAGACTGTAGCTGCTCCAAAACCAGCACCCGCAATAACAAAAACTAAAGCCGCAGTTGCAGATTTAAAAATCCATGAATCATTTCTATGAAGCCGCCATGCATAAATAAAAATGATCAGTATAAGAATTATTAAAACAGCACCTGAAACTCTATGAGCATATTCCAAGAAAACTTCAAAATTAAATACTGGAACTAATTGCCCATCACATAATGGCCAATCATCTCCACAAGCCATACCTGAATCCGTTACTCGTACGAATCCGCCCAAAGATATCTGGATAAAAGCGACTATTAAACCTAAAATAGTTAGGATACGAAAATTTAATTCGCCTTTATCGGCTGGTGGTTTTATTTGCGATAACGGTTTTTCCAATTTAACTTTAGTGCTCCAAGAAATGCAAACATATATTGCTCAAAGTACATTCTACAGTTGATACTGGGAACAAGTTATAGCATGCCCCCACATAATGGCCCGCTAGCTCAATTGGCAGAGCAACTGACTCTTAATCAGTAGGTTCTCGGTTCGAGTCCGAGGCGGGTCACATACAAGTAAATATACCAAAAGCCTGTGTTACTGTATTTTAGCAGAGTAAAAACATTGTTTGTGAAAGTAAATAAGTCAAAATGAATAAGGTTCTAGCATTAGCAGGTGGGGTTGGAGGAGCAAAATTAGTTCTAGGATTGTCAAAAATCCTTAAACCGGAAGAGCTTTCAATCGTAGTAAACACTGCTGATGACGATATGTTTCATGGTCTTCATGTGTCTCCAGATGTCGATACCGTAATCTATGCACTAGCTGGTCTAACCAATAAAACTACAGGTTGGGGTGTAGATGGTGATAGTTTCCGTACACTATCTGCCTTAAAAAGACTAGGCGATGAAACTTGGTTCCAGCTTGGAGACCTAGACCTAGCAACACACATAAAACGAACGTCTATGTTGCACTCAGGTAAATCTTTGAGCGAAGCCACGCAACACTTGGCCAAAAATCTAGGTATATCGCATGACGTGATACCCATGAGCGATGATTCCGTAAAAACAAAAGCAATAACCGAATCTGAAGAACTAGATTTTCAAGATTATTTTGTGCGAAGAAAATGTGAACCAGCGATACAAGAGATTAGATTTGACGGTATTACTAAGGCCAAGCCTAGTCAACAATTTATTGACGCGATTTCTGAAGCAGAAACTATAATAATATGCCCCTCGAATCCTGTTGTGAGTATTGCTCCAATTATAGAACTTCCAGGTATTAAAGAATTGGTTTCCAATTTCAAAGGCAAGAGGATTGCAGTTAGCCCGATAATTGGCAAAAAAGCACTTAAGGGACCTGCAGCAAAAATGATGATGGAACTGAACGAGGATGTAAGTTCAATCGGTGTAGCTAAACGTTACATTGGAATATGCGACTGGTTTGTGATAGATAAAGCAGATACTGAAGAGGCAAGTGAGATCGAAAAACTTGGAATGAACGTACATATTACATCAACAATCATGAATTCAGACGAAGAGAAAATTAACCTTGCAAATAAAATTTTGAGCCTAATCAATAATTAAAAACTACTAACAAAAATGCCACATTCTGATATCGACAAAACTCAAACAATAATACCGATGAAACCTCTTTCTGAAGCAAAGAGTAGATTGAAAGTAAATGTGGATTCCATGTCTAGACAAGCTGCGATTTTGGTGATGCTAAACAAAGTTATAAATGCCGTAAAAAAACATGGCAAAACAGAATGTCTGGTTTTAGGTGGTGATAATTTCATCAAAAACCTAGCGAATTCACATGATGTTCAGTGGTCACCTGACCCATATCCAAACAATGGCCTCAACGAATGTTTATGGGAAACTATGGTCAAGGCACATGACTCAGGTTCTAAAGCAACATTGTTCTTGCCAGGAGACCTACCACTTATAGACACCAACGATATTGACGAAATATTCGAAGCTAGTGACTCTTTAAAGAAAACTGTAATAGCTAGAGCAGATAAAGACGGTGGCACAAATGCTATGCTCCAACCAGCCTATCAAGCCTTTCAGCCTATGTTAGGCGATCAAAGTTTCTCAAAACACCAGCGCCTGTTTTTGAATAATTCGATACCGTTATCGGTCATTGATACTGCAGGCCTAAAGTTTGATTTGGACAACGATTCAGATTACGAGTGGGCAATCGAAAATGTAAACGGATTTAAAAGTCAAATCAAAGATTGGGAAACGTGGATAATCAAAACGTCCAATTAAACCAAACGAATTTCCTCAAACGTCACTTTTCCTTCTTCGACGAGCCGTTTAATATGTCGTTGCAAAGAGGTCATCTGGCTAGTTGCAACTTTAAATTCCATCAAAACTACTTTATCTTCTTCAAACTGTATCCCATCAATTGGTGATCCAATAAATCTAAACTTTGCTGGATCATAAGGGAAATTTGATGACCAAGGCATAAATTGCTCTGTAATTTGACCGTATTTTGTGCTTTGACTCTGTCTTTTTGATTTTAAGAAAGCTACATCACTTCGTAAACTAAAAATATGACGCAATGAAAATAAAAACATCAACCCTAATATTAAAACTACTATGAAAAGTGAAACTGAAACTTTATCCATTGGAATCCCCAAGTTACATATTATCCATTTCGACTACCGAAAAGTTTATAATAGTAAGAACGAATATCTAACTTTAATAGGCGTTATATTTACTGAAATATATCCGCATGCGAACTGATAACTTAGCTATAAAATCTAATAAGTTTTGTTTTCAAGATTTCAAAAATAAACTTTATGATAAAGAGACAGTTTAAAAGCAGAATATCAAAACACCGTATTGAAAGGTACTTTCTAAATAACTACAGAGCGAGGATCATTTTCCCAGGTAGTTGGATTATTGTATTGATTCTACTGGCTGGCATTGCAATAGGGGTGATAGCTTCAACTGGTATGTTAGCCTCAACCCGGTTTAACAATCAAGAAAACACACTATATGATGAAGAGTTAGTTGACAGCATTGTAAATCGATCTTCCAAGGCTGTAGTAGAAATAATCGTCAAAAGACCAAACACAGCTGCTGATAGTGGCACTGGTTTTATATTAGATAAGCAAGGTCATATTGCAACCAATGAGCACGTAATTAATGGCGCCTCTGCTATTCAAGTATCTCTAGCAGACGGCACTCTGTTGTCTGCAGAACCACTGGGAGTTAGCAAATCTGATGACCTTGCTCTTTTAATAGTAAACCCAAAACAAGTATCACATATTGAACCCCTCAAACTCGCGAATTCTGACTTAGTGAAAACTGGACAAATGGCACTCGCAATCGGTAATCCATTGGGCATGAGAAACTTTTTGTCCATAGGAGTGGTTGCAGGTATAGGAGATAGTCCTCCAATCCTGAGGGATACGAGAATATCTCCTGCATTGCAAAGACCGATACCAAATATGATATGGACAGACGCCACCTTACTCCCAGGTAATTCTGGAGGGCCTTTACTCAATTCAAACGGAGAAGTAATAGGCATTAATTCAGCAGTCCATATAACTTACCAAGGCGATCTAGGAATTGGATTTGCAATACCGAGCAATATACTTATCGAACTGCTACCAAACCTAAAATCTTCGAATATGATTTCTAGGCCATGGCTCGGAATTTCCGGAATTACTTTAAATCAAGAATCAATCGAGCAGATGAATCTAGACATTACTGCGGGAGTTTATATTTGGGACATTTACCCAGGCAGTCCTGCAGATATTAATTCACTAATAGCTGATTCAAAAGATGGAACGATCAATGGCGATATCATAGTTGGCATAGATGGGCTCAAGGTCACATCAGTATCTCAAATGGTAGATTATTTAAATTCACTTAAACCCATGGACATGGTAAATCTTAAAGTACTTCGCGATGCTGAGTTAAAACAAATAGAGATTGTTCTGGGATCTTGGCCACCAAAGAATTAAAAATTACAGATTAAATAAAATAAACCAGCTGAAATACCAGCTGGTTTATTTTATTACGGTACCTACTAAATAGAATTAGAATTCTTTTTCTAATTGCGTTATGACCTTCTTCGTTTGGTCCACAACGAAATCAATTTCCTCTTTAGTAATAGTCAGTGGAGGAGAGAAGGACATAATTTCATCTAGGCCTCGACCTAATAATGAGTGTTCTTCCATCAGATGCCCAACTCTGCCTTCAAATTTACCTCCGAATTTCTCGAAGGTTTTCTTATCCTTAGCAAATTCAACGGCTGCAATTAAGCCCATACCACCTCTCACATCAGCCACAATCCGGTGGTCACTGAGTTCTTGTAATTTTTCATAAAGATACTTACCGTTATCAGCTGAATTCTGAACTAGGTTCTCTCTTTCCATGATTTCCAAGTTCTTCAACCCTGCTGCGCAGGATGGAGGGCTACCACCAAAGGTTAGAAGATGCTTGAAGGTCTGCGGACCTGTGCCTTCCATTACCTTTCCTACTTTACTTGATGCAATGGCTGCGCCTATCGGCAGATATCCACTAGTTAACGCTTTTGCAACAGTCATAATATCTGGCTTGATACCCCAATTCTCAACTGCGAACATTTTCCCAGTTCTACCAAAACCATTAATCACTTCATCGCAAATCATGACTATGCCATACTTATCGCATATTTCCCTTATAGTAGGCCAATACTCTGGATGCGGTATGTGAATACCTGAAGCAGCTGATATAGGCTCACCGATAAAGGCAGCAACACTATCCGGTCCTTCGTCTATGATCGCCTTTTCTAGATCATATGCATATTGCATATCCCAATCACCAGGCAATGTACGATATGTAAGACCCGGGTTAGATATCCGAATATTGCCAGGCACAAGAGGTCCATAATCGTTTGGCCTATTTACATGGTTAAACCCTAACGACATACATAAATGGGTTGCTCCATGATAGGAATTTTGACGTGATATAACTTTCCACCGTCCTCTTTCTCCTAAGTTATATTGATATTTTTTCGCCATCTTAATTGCTGTTTCAACAGCCTCTGACCCCCCTGACACGAAATAAACTCGACTATCAGGGTCTGGAGTTAAACTTGCCACTTTCGAAGCCAACTTAACAGTTGCAGGAGCAACGGTGCCTCCAGGAGAGTAACTTACATCTAACATCTGTTCATATACAGCGTCAGCAATCTCTTTTCTTCCATGACCGATGTTCTTCAGCCACATGCCTGCAATCAAATCGACATGTCGTTCGCCAGTAGGACCTTCAACCCAAATACCTTTGGAATGAGTCACCAACTTGATGCCCGTGTCATCTGACATATCACCCGTAGGTCTAGAATGAGGCCAAAAATGTGTCTCTCCTAAGCCTTTCAATTCTTCAATTTGTTCACCTGTCAAAGGTTTAGCTACCATGAATAACTCCTATCGTGTCCCTATAAATTCCTGTAAATTTTAAGTAATTAGATTTAAATTTCACATTTCAATATGATTAACAATTTACGGTATATTAACACTAATCAATAATCTATTCTATTTTTGCTTATGGATATACTTAACATGAAAGTATGTGACTATAAAAATATAAAAATTTCACGGATTTTAATTTATTTAATCCTGAAACATTTCTGCAATGTTGCGTCGCTGAATCTTGCCGGTGGCAGATTTTGGCAATTTATCTAAAATAAATATCCGGCCGGGCACCTTAAATGTAGCCAGTTTATCTGCACAAAACTCGACAATAGAAGCCTCAGAAACCGGTTCTGATAATACGACCGCAGCATTAACACTTTCGCCGTATTTCTCATCTGGAAGCGGAAAACTTATTGCCTCAGAAACCGCAAAATGGCTTGCGATTACTTGATCTACTTCAACAGGGGATATTTTTTCTCCTCCCCTGTTTATTAGCTCTTTAAGTCTACCTGTCAGAGTTAATACTTTATCTTCAGTCAAAAATCCTTGATCTCCAGTCCTAAACCAATCCCCCCAAAATGCTAATTTGTTTGCAGACAAATTTTTAATATATCCACCCATAACATTTGGGCCTCTAACGCAAACTTCTCCCATCTCAGAATGGCTTAAGGCTATTCCTGTTTCATCTCTCACGGAAATATCAACCCCAGTTGGGTTACCAACTGATCCAGGATTCCGTTTTGCGGGCGGTAATAGATTAGAAGACATCTGATGTGCAGCCTCAGTCATACCATAAGCTTCCAATACAGGACTACCAAAGCGACTTTCCACCCCTAACAAAATTTCTGTAGACAGAGGTGATGAACACGATCTTATAAACCGAAAACTCTGATAAGGCGCATTATCTGAATCCGCTCTATCAAGTAATATCTTGTGTATTGTTGGCACCGCTGAATACCAAGTGGCATTCGAAGTCGACTGTATCTTCCAGAAGGTACTTGCAGAAAACCTGTCTGGCAAGACTAAACAGCCACCCGAGGACAAAGTTGATAAAGCCACTCCAATCAACCCATGTACATGAAAAAGCGGCATGACTAATATTGATGTATCTGATTCGCTCAAATCATAAGTATCAATGATATTTTCTAACGAAGCCAATAAATTACCATGGGTTAAAGGTACGCCTTTCGGTTTGCTTGTCGTTCCAGATGTATGTAAAAACAAAGCCACTGCTTCATTAGAAACAGCCTCAGGGTCACGGCTATCTGTTAATTCACCCTTAAAGTCGATTAGGTTTAATCCAGTTTTTGAAATCCCAACTCTGACCACCCGCAAGCTAATATCTTTGGCAGCTGAAACACTCAAGCTGTCCTGATCTTTAACAATCAAATAATCACTATTAGCATCTTTTATATAAAACTTGAATTCATTTAATGTATAAGCTGGATTTAGTGGAGCCGCAATCGCGCCACACCTAGTTACGGACAAAAAGGAAACCAAGAATTCAATGCTGTTATCGATAACGATATTTACCAACATTCCTGATTTAACTCCATGACTTGAAAGTTTTGATGCCATCTGATCAACCAAGTCTATGAGTTGCTGATAACTATAGAACTGACCATCTATTAGCTTTAATGCAACAGAATCATGCGGTTTATTTTGAAGTATTGATGTAAGCATAGAAATACAATATTAAGCACATTAAAATGTTTATGGGATCAAAATTACTTTTCCTGTCGTTTTACGGCCTGCTAAATCATCGTGGGCACGAGCCGCCTCTTTAAGAGGCAAAGACAACCCTATTTTGATTTGAAGCTGGCTTCGTTCGATCCATTTAAAAATCTCCCCTGACCTCCAATCTAATTCTTCTCTGTCCAGCATATAACTTGCCAAAGTGGGTCTAGTAAGAAAAATAGAACCTTTCTTGTTTAGCATTTGTGGATCTACTGGGGAAACAGCACCGCTCGATTGACCATATAAAACCATGTACCCTCTAGGCTTTAAACAATTGATGCTATCCTCAAATGTGGTCTCTCCAACAGAATCATATACGACTTCAAGTCCATTTCCTTCGGTAATTTTGTTGACTTCTTCAACAAAATTTTCCTCTGAGTACAGAATTACATTATCCGCTCCAGCACCTAAAGCGAGCTTTTTTTTCTCTTCAGTGGAAACCGTAGTTATCACTTTTGCTCCAATGTGTTTTGCCATTTGGATTAAGATCAAACCAACCCCTCCAGCTCCAGCATGTATTAAGCATGATTGCCCGGATTGCAACTTAAATGTTGAATGCACTAAGTAGTGAGCAGTCATGCCTTGTAATAGGCAAGCAGCTGCGGTAACAAAATCTATATTTTCTGGAACAGATACAACATGTCTATCTGAAACAGTTACATACTCAGCATATCCGCCAGGGAACATTGAATATGCGACCCTATCTCCAATTTTAAAACGGGTAACATTTTTACCAATCTCTGACACAATTCCAGAGCCTTCTGACCCTGGAATAAAGGGTAGCTTAACATCATAAGCGCCTGATCTCTGATATATGTCTATAAAATTGACCCCAATAGCTTCCTGCTTAATTAGTACTTCGTCGGCAGAAACTGAAGGAATGTCCAAACTTAAATATTCTAAAACGTTGCTTGAACCAAATTCTTTGACTTGAACTGCGTGCATAAATCTCTCCGCACTTTTATTGGATTATGAAATAATACATCATTAATAAAGAGCTATCTCCTTCTTGTACCATCAACAATGTTAATAAAGTTCAATTAAACTGGTTTGACAAGAAACTTTAGCTTTTATAGCATTATCAACTGTAAAAATTTAATAGCAGCGCTCTTATCAAGAGAGGCAGAGGGAACGGCCCTTCGATGCCCAGCAACCATTCGGAATTAATAACTTCGGAACGGTGCCAAATCCGACGAACTAAACTTTTTAATTAGTGTTTGTTCGAGAGATGAGAGTTTCGTCAAACGACGTTACAAACTTCTCTCACTAAATTAATTCCGAGGGAAGTTTTTTTTTGCCAAAAGTGTAGTGCTGACAATGGAGAAATGTAGTGACGACTGTAAACTCATCTACAAAATTATCGACAACGAAATTTCTATGGACAAACGATAGATTAATAGTATCTTGTATTGACCACAGTGGTTCGATGAAAACCATAGAAATATCTGATTACTTAAAGCTAATTAAGTTGATAGACTCTGGTCTGATTTCTGGAGTTGGCAACATTCAAATTACGTGTGCTTATGCAATGGTATTAGCGGCCAAAGAACTTGATGCCTGTGATAATAAATACTATTCAAAATTATTAAAAATGTCGCTCAATATTGAAACAATAAATAAAACTAACTTGTCATCCATTGTAAAACGAATGCTCTGTGCAGGAGATGACGCGAATGGGCCTGTAAATGGAAAAAATGCAGTTATTAAAAAAATGATTTTAGAAGCAAATCTAATAGAAAAAGAGAAGTCTGTATAAGTTGAAATGAAAACTATAAATTTGGCTTTCATTGGCGGCACCGGATTCTACGATATTCAAAGCTTAAAGCTGATCGATCAAGTATCTGTAGAAACTCCGTTCGGTCCACCTAGCGGTTCAATTTCTATAGTTGAGGCAGGAGACCAAACGGTTGCGTTTCTTCCAAGACATGGAATCGGTCATAATATAAACCCTTCTAATCTTCCGGCACGTGCAAATATTTACGCATTAAAAACCCTAGGTATTGAAAGATTAGTATCCATAAATGCTGTAGGCAGTCTATCCCAAAATATAATTCCCAAAGACGCTGTAATTCCAAATCAATTGATTGACAGAACTTATATGCGAGTAAACACATTTTTCGATAAATCTATAGTCGCTTATGTGAGCTTCGCAAAGCCTTTCTGTGATGAGCTATGTACGTCTTTGGTTGAAGCAAGTAAACTCCATATGAAGGTCCATGATGGAGGTACGATGATTGTTATAGAAGGTCCAACCTTCTCAACATCTGCAGAATCTCGCCTTTACCAAAAGTGGGGTGGTGACATCATAGGGATGACAGTACTTCCCGAAGCCAAGTTGGCTAGAGAAGCTGAGATCTGTTATGCCTCATTGGCCCTAGTTACCGACAATGATTCTTGGGAAGAAAACGATCATGTAAGTCAAGAAAAGGTGGCAGCACACTTGGAATCAAATGTAATCAATGGCCAAGCAATTATAAAAACTTTAATTCCTAAGTTAACAACACTAAGAAATTGTGAATGCCAGAATGCATTAGCCAACACTATAATTACTAAAACAGATTCAATCGACCCTTCAGATTACAAACGGTTGAAATCAATAATATCTAAATATGTGTGAAGATATATTTACAAATTAACAGGAGATCTTTATGTCAAGAATGGAACCAGGCGAGCCTTATCATAGGATAGATTTAGAAGAAGCTCTCGAAATGTATCAACAAGAAGATACAGTAGTCATAGACGTAAGGCGACCAGACGAATACTCTGCGGGTCACGTCGCTGATGCATTATCGATTCCAGTTGATGACCTTCTTAGTAGATTTGATGAAATACCTCAGTCAAAAAAACTTCTATTTATCTGTGAGGTAGGTGTACGAAGCGGCCTTGCATGCGAAATGGCTGCTGCTATGGGATTAAGCTCAGACAACCTTTTTAATATAGAGGCAGGAACTGGATCTTGGATAGGTGCTGGCAACCCTAGTTCAAAAGGCAACAAGTAATCCAAGGATTTTATGTTAAACAAAAATAACAAGATATTAGTAGTTGGATCTGTTGCATACGATTCGGTTGAAACTCATGCTGGTAAAAGAGTAGATGCGTTGGGTGGCTCCGCCTCATATTTCGCTTTATCAGCAAGCTATTTTGCAAGGCCAACAATTGTCGCCGTTATTGGAGATGATTTCGAACAATCTCACATAGAATTAATGGAATCTAGGAATATTGATTTGTCGGGACTACAAATAGAACATGGAGATACATTCAGGTGGGCAGGCAAATATGACCCAAATAACCTGAATTACCGTGAAACTATCGATACTCAGTTAAATGTTTTTGCAGAATTTAAGCCAATACTTGATGAAAAGCACAAGTCTACCGACGTATTTTTTCTGGCCAATATACAGCCTGACCTACAAATGGATGTTTTAAATCAAGCCGGTGAAAAACCAAAAATTGTCGCGATGGACTCAATGAACCTATGGATTGAAAATAATAAAGAGGATCTATTACAACTAATTCCTAAAGTTGACATAGTATTCTTGGATGAAACGGAATTGAGGCAACTCACCGGTATAAAGGATCTTATTGAAGCTTCCAAGTCAATTATTGGCATGGGCCCAAGGGTTGTTATCATCAAAAAAGGTGAGCATGGCCTTTTAATGAATAGCATCGACACAGATAATTCTTTTTCTTTATTTGCTTGTCCAGCACTACCAGTCGACCCAGTAATAGATCCAACCGGTGCCGGAGACAGCTTCGCAGGAGGATTTATGGGATACCTTACATCAGTAGGAAAAGGTATAACTGAAATATCGGTGAAAGACTTACGGAAAGCTGCAGTTTATGGAACCATAATGGGATCATTTACGGTACAAGGGTTCAGTATCGAACAGTTGAAGCTTGTATCTATCGAACAAATTGAAAAGCGATACAATGAATTTATAAACCTCACCACAGTATCTTAAACATTATTTATCATTTATAAAAAATCATCAGTACAAAATATTAGGAGATTGAATTGGAAAATAACATTCCTGCAGATATAAAAGACATTAATCTGGCATCAGAGGGGAAAAAGAGAATTGAATGGGCTGCCAGAGAAATGCCTGTGCTTTCTCAAATACAATCACGGTTTGCTAAAGAAAAGCCGCTTAAAGGTGTGACAATAGCCGGTTGTCTTCATGTGACAACTGAAACCGCTAATCTGGCAATAACTTTGCGAGATGGTGGAGCTAACGTTCTGCTATGTGCAAGTAACCCGCTAAGCACTCAGGATGATGTTGCTGCATCGCTAGTTGCGGACTATGGCATATCAACATTTGCAATTAAAGGCGAAAATAATGATCAATATTATGATCATATAAATGCTGTACTAGATGGCAAACCTAACATCACAATGGACGACGGCGCTGACCTGGTAACAGCAGTATTGACATCAGAAAACCCTGACCTTTTATCGAATATTTTTGGTGGATGTGAAGAAACAACAACTGGTGTTATCAGATTAAAAAGTCTTGCAAATGAAGGTCGCTTAAAATACCCAATAATTGCTGTTAACGACGCTGACACAAAGCATTTCTTCGACAATAGGTATGGAACGGGGCAAAGCACTTTAGACGGAATTACCCGAGCAACCAATATGCTTTGGGCAGGTAAAACGGTTGTTGTAGCAGGATATGGATGGTGTGGTAGAGGAGTTGCAAGCAGGGCTACAGGCATGGGATCGCAAGTTATTGTAACTGAGGTCGACCCGATCAGAGCCCTTGAAGCAGCCATGGATGGGCATCGCGTGATGCCAATGGAGCATGCATCAAAAATAGCTGATGTAATAATAACTCTTACAGGTGGTCTCAAAGCAGTCGACAGAAATCATTTTGCGGTGATGAAAGACGGAGCTGTCATAGCAAACAGTGGACACTTTAACGTTGAACTTGATATTGACGGACTAGAGGAAATAAGTAATGGGAAAAAAGAGGTCCGGCAATACGTTGAAGAATATCAACTCGACGACGGTAGAAAAATATACTTGCTTGGCGAAGGCAGATTGATAAACCTAGCTGCAGCAGAAGGACACCCTTCTGCTGTAATGGACATGAGTTTTGCTAATCAAGCATTATCCTCAGAATATCTGGCAAAAAACAAAGCTGACTTAAAAAACGAAGTTTATTCTGTTCCCCATGAAATAGATGCTGAAGTAGGACGCTTGAAACTAGAAGCCATGGGAATAAAAATAGATGCTTTGACAAAAGAGCAGGACCATTATCTAAATAGTTGGAATTTTGGAACATAGGCCCTGTTTAAAAAAACTTGATTAAATTAATACGGAGGAATTATGGCTTACAGCCTAACTAGCTCATCTAAATATCTTTTCACATCAGAATCAGTAACGGAAGGTCATCCAGACAAACTTTGCGATCAGATCTCTGATGCAATTCTTGATGACATATTAAAACATGATCCATCAGCGAGAGTTGCTTGTGAAACCGCAACTACTACAGGTTTGGTTTTTGTTTTCGGCGAAATCTCAACCAATCATTATGTAGACATACCTACTATTGTGCGGCAAACCGTTGCAGATGCAGGGTATAACAATCCAGATTTTGGTTTTGACTATCGCTCATGTGGAATAAATGTATCTCTTAAAGAACAGTCAATGGATATATCCGAAGGGGTTACGGAATCACTTGAAGTCCGAGGTAAAAACAATCAAGGTCCAGATGTGGACAGCTTGGGCGCCGGTGATCAAGGAATGATGGTGGGGTTTGCTTGTAATGAAACTCCAGAACTTATGCCCCTAGGCATTTCCCTCGCTCATAAGTTATGTAAAAAAATGTCGGATTTGAGAAATGACGGAACACTTCCCTACTTAAGACCAGACGGGAAATCTCAAGTGACTGTGGAATACGAATACGGAGTGCCAAAACGGATTGATACCGTAATCCTGAGCACTCAACATAGTCCTGATGTCGATCAATCAACAATCGAACATGATCTCATTAAGCAAGTTGCATTAGAGATTATTCCTGACGGTCTTATAGATGATAATACAAAATACCTCGTGAATCCTTCTGGTAGGTTTGTGATAGGAGGACCAGTTGGCGATGCAGGTCTAACCGGTCGTAAAATCCTAGTTGATACATATGGCGGACACGCACGCCATGGAGGCGGAGCTTTCTCAGGCAAAGATCCTACGAAAGTTGATCGGTCTGCTCATTATGCAGCAAGATACGTGGCAAAAAATTTAGTGGCTGCTGGAGCTGCAGATCGCTTGGAGCTTCAAGTGTCCTATGCTATTGGCGTTGCTAAGCCTGTTTCAATTGCCATTGAGACTTTTGGAACCAATCACATTGATGATGCAAAAATTGTTGAAGTCGTAAATAAACATTTTGACTTAAGGCCTGGCGCCATAATAGAAGATTTGAAGTTACGAAGACCAATATACAAACAGACAGCAGCATTTGGTCATTTTGGAAGGGATGATATAGATTTGCCATGGGAAGTTACAGACAAGGCAAAAATAATCAAAAAAGAGCTATTTGGTAACTAAATAGCGTGGCCCAGTAGCATGAAAATTAAATTTGGCACCGAAGGATGGAGAGCCCTAATAGATCAGGACTTTAACTTAGGTAATGTCCAAATATGTGCTCAAGCGACTGCTGATCTAATAAAATCGGGTACCAAAACAGATGTTGCAACAATAATTGTTGGGTATGATACCCGATTGAAATCTGATTTATTTGCAAAAGCTGTTGCAGAAGTTTTTGCAGGCAATAACATAAACGTGTTATTAACTAACGGCCCAGTGCCCACACCAGTCGTTAGTCATGCTGTATGGTCTAATCCAGTGGATGCTGGAGTAGTAATTACCGCGAGTCACAACCCACCGGAATATAACGGATATAAATTGAAAATGCCTGATGGAAGTAGTGCCTCAAGTGAAACTGTAGATACGTTAGAAACACACATAAGACGGATAGAAAACAATCTGAGCATAAAAAAGTCCTCCCTTTCTGATGCGATCAGCTCAGGTTTGGTTAAGAAAATAGATTTAGAATCAAGCTATGTTGAACATTTAAGTAAGTTATTTGACTTAGATAGTATCCGGTCATCAGGAATAAAAATTATTCATGATCCAATGTACGGATCAGGAATTTCCTATTTTTCCAAACTTTTGTCTGGACAATCATCAAAAGTAAAGCAAATACACGCGACTGCAGATAACAGTTTTCCTGGTATTGAACAACCAGAGCCTGTAGAGAATAACCTGAGTTTATTAAGTGAGACAATTAAATCTAACCAATATGACATTGGTATAGCTAATGACGGTGATGCAGATAGAGTTGGAATTCTTGATGAAAATGGTAGATTCGTTACAGCCTTAGAGACGTTTGCTTTAATCTGCTTATACGAACTAGAAATTCTAACCAAAAGAGGTCCTATAATCCGCTCGTTAACTCAGACAAATATGGTTGATCGACTCGGCCAGATCTATGGAGTTCCCGTATTCGAAACAAAAGTTGGTTTTAAACATATTGCGCCGCTAATTGACAAACACAATGCCTTAACAGCTGGCGAAGAGAGCGGCGGATTTACGATTGATGGTCATATACCGGATAGAGACGGCATATTATGTGGGATACTAATATTAGACATGATGGTTAAAACAGGTAAAAGTGTTAGCGAGCTAATAGAGTGGTTATTTAGCATAGTTGGACCCCACTATTACAAAAGACTTGATATAAAGTTTAATGACTCAGATAAAGAAAAAATTTTACAAAAACTTGATGAAGCAGGTAGTCAATTAATGCCTGGTGAATTACGTGATTTAAATAAGTCGGATGGATTCAAATTCAACTTTAAAAATGGTTCATGGATGCTGATAAGATTTTCTGGCACTGAACCACTATTGAGGACGTATGCTGAAGGTAACTCATTAGAAGAGGTAGATAATCTTCTATTAACAGCGAAAGAGTTAATTACAATCTGAGTTTTTGATTTATCTGCATATTGGTTCGAATGCTGTTAGGATTGTTCTAACTTATAACAACATGGTTGAACAAAACACAAAATATCAATGGCAAAGAGTCCCTTAATATTATTAATTGACGGCCATGCTCTGATTTTCGTGGCTTACAACGCATTAAAGGTGCCTATGACTCTCGCATCTACCGGCGAGCCTATAGGAGCAGTTTATGGTTTTATGAACAGTTTCTTGCGCATAATTTCCGACTTTCAACCAACTCACTGTGCAATTGCTTTTGATAGACGAGAACCCACTTTTAGACATGAATTGTTTGATCAATATAAAGCTAATCGACCTCCAACTCCTGAAGATCTGCCTGCACAAGTTGATCTAGTAAAAGAAATGATGAGAGCGTTTGAAGTTCCTATCTTTGACGCAAAAGGATTTGAAGCAGACGATGTACTTGGAACACTAAGTCATCAATCCGATAACTCAGACATGGATTCAGTAATTGTTACCGTCGATACTGACACTCTTCAATTAGTATCTAATAAAACAAGAGTTTATATATCAACCGCATTTAACAGAAAAATATATGACATAGAAGAAGTCTGCAAAAGATATGATGGACTAACTCCTGAAATAGTTCCGGATATAAAAGGTTTACAAGGCGACACCTCAGACAACATACCCGGTGTACCTGGAGTAGGTATTAAGACGGCCTTAAAACTGCTTAAACAATATGCAACTATTGACGGGGTTTATGAAAATATAGATAACGTAGTTCCTGAGCGAATTAGAAATCTGTTAATAGAAAATAAGGAAAGCGCAATCCAAAGTAAGGATCTTGCAACTATAAGGCGCACCGTACCAATCCAACTAGATCTTAATCTAGCTAAATTTCCGCAATATGATAACGATCAATTAATCGATTTTCTTAGGTCTCTGGAATTTAATTCCATGATTCGAAGATTGCCTAAAAAAGAATCGGGGGAACCAATTGAAGTAAAGACTGAAAAAGTTCAGGTTGAATATGAAATCGTAGACAATTTACCTGCGTTAGAATCATTAGTTGCGACTTTAAATTCAACCGATTCCTTTTCGTTTGATACGGAGACCACATCAATTGACCCTATGAGGGCACAACTTGTAGGTATATCTTTTTCAAATGAGATAGGTAAGGCGTGGTATATTCCTGTTGGCCACATAGAAAAACTTGCACTTAATTTGGATGGACAACCTACTTCTCCAAACCAAATACCGTTAGATATTGTTCTGGAAAAGATACGACCTGTGTTTCAAAATGAAACACCCAAAATAGCACATAATGCTAATTATGACGCAACAGTGCTACTTAAATATGATATTCGAATAAGAAATCTATTCTTCGACACGATGCTTGCAGCTCATTTAGCCGGAAAACGTTCGGTCGGCCTTAAAAATTTAGTTTTTGATATGTTCGGGCATCAAATGACTCCTATTGAAGAATTAATAGGCACTGGGAAGAAACAAATTACTATCGATGAGGCTCCAATCTTGGAGGTGGCTCAATATGCTGCTGCAGATGCTGACTTTACATACAGACTGCACCATAAGCTATTGCAGACACTTAAAGAAGAATCTCTATTAGAATCTTTTAATGATATTGAGATGCCTCTCGTAGATGTGATTGTAAAAATGCAGTCAGATGGAGTTTCAATTGACTTAGACTTACTGAAGGAAATGTCTGCAGATCTTAATAACCGAATTACTGTGATTCAAAAAGGTTTATTTGATTTAATTGGATATGAATTCAACGTTAGCTCATCCAAGCAATTGGCTGAGGTTTTATTTTCCGAACTCAAATTGAAGCCTGTCAAAAAAACTGCTACCGGCTTCTCTACAGATGCTGCTTCATTAGATGCAATTAAAACCAATCTAGACTTAGGGCGAGATGAAAATGCAGACCCCAGGTCATATGACACCATAGCTAAAATCCTAGAATATCGCGAACTGACAAAATTGAAATCTACCTATGTTGATGTTTTACCTCAACTTGTAAACCGTAACACTGGCAGAGTTCATACAAGCTATAGACAAACGGGGTCATCAACGGGTCGAGTATCAAGCAACGACCCAAATGTACAAAATATTCCTGTTAGGACAGAATTGGGCAGAAAAGTCAGAAATGCGTTTATTCCACTTGATCAAAACTCAACAACATTAATAGCTGCCGATTATTCTCAAATCGAATTAAGAGTTCTTGCTCATTTATCCCAAGATGGTAACTTGATAGCTGCGTTTAACAATGATGAAGACATACACGCATCTACATCTGCTCTCGTATATGGAGTTCCTATATCTACAGTAACACCGGAAATGAGAAGAGTAGCCAAAGTACTAAACTTCGGTGTTCTGTATGGCTTAACTCCTTTTGGAATATCACAGCAAACAGACTTATCACCGGATAAAGGTAAGGAATTCATATCTATATTCTTTAATAATTATCCTGGGATCAAAGAGTATATAGATAAGACCATTATTTTCTGTCAACAAAACGGTTATGTAGAGTCAATGAAGGGTAGACGCAGGTATCTTCCAGAAATCAACTCAAGCAATAGAATTGCTCGTCAAGCTGCTGAAAGAGCTGCTATAAATATGCCAATTCAAGGTACAGCTGCTGATGCCATAAAAATATCAATGATAAATATTCAAGAACAGATGAACCTGCAAAAATTAACTTCTACGATGATTTTGCAGGTTCATGACGAATTGGTATTCGAATCTAAAGTCGATGAATTAAATTCTTTGAAGATAATAATTGAAGAAAATATGATAAATGCAATTAAATTGGATGTTCCCCTAAAAATTGAAATGAAAACTGGGGATAATTGGGGGAATATGTCTAAACTTCTTGATTCAATTTGATAGACGTGCATTGACACCGATTCGATGCACCAATAAGATTTAAAGGTCCCCATTCACCTGTCAGGGAGAGGCATTATGTTAGAGGAGCAGGAGACCGTAACCATAATAGAGGGTATTAGTAAGTACATTAATAACCCTAGAACTAAGACCGATGGTCCACACACGGCGACTGAACTTGGTAGGTTTGCGCAGTACTATGGTGCAGATCGAGTTTTAAAAGAAATTGATCCGTCCGAAGTTGGTAGTTATTCTGAACGAGTTAGTGAGGGCGGAGCTGTGCCACAAGCTGCAGAAAGGCTTCAGGTGATTCGAGCATTTCTTTCATACATGAAGAAAAGCGGGCATCTTGAAGTGAATTTAGCCCAACATGTTCGTATAAAGAAAAATCGTGTTAGAAATAATAAACCTACAGACATGGCACAAGAAGTTATTGAATTAACTCCATCTGGACATAAACAACTAAATACCGAACTCGATAATTTAAAACAAGAAAGAGTAGGACTAGCTGAAGAAATTCATAAAGCGGCTCAAGACAAGGACGTTCGAGAGAATGCTCCGTTAGAGGCAGCTAGGGAGCAACAAGGGCACGTTGAGTCCAGGATTAGAGACATTGAGGTACAACTCAGAAATGCAGTAGTAATTGATCCGAAAAAGCGTAGAAAAGATGCTAGAGTAAGGATTGGGGCCAAAGTGACTCTAAAAGATCTTTCTTCTGGTAAAGAACAAGGTTATACAGTTGTTAGCGTCTCAGAAGCAAACCCTCTCGAGAACAAAATTTCTAATGTGTCTCCAGTAGGTAAGGCAGTAATGAAAAGAGTCGCTGGACAACAAATTGAAGTTGATACTCCACTAGGCAAACAATCCTTCTTAATCGTAAGAGTCTCAGCCTAGTCTTTCAAAACTATTTATATATTAATTATTCGCTGGTTAGTAATTGAAAAATAAATCTGCCTCCGCTGATATACAAGAAATATCAACTGACCTGAAACGTGTCGTAGAAGGGGAAGTGAAATTCGATTCATTTTCCAGACACCTATATAGTACAGACGCTTCAATTTATCAGATATTGCCAATCGGCGTCGTGCTGCCAAAATCAAAAGAAGACGTAATTGCTACTATAGAGCTAGCACATAAGTATAAGGTTTCTATTTTGCCTAGAGGCGGCGGCACAAGTTTAGCTGGATCTACAGTCGGCAACTCTATAGTGTTAGATTTTTCAAAATACATGCGTAACGTAGTGGAATTAAACACAGAAAAGAAATCAGTTCGGGTACAGCCAGGCATTATCATAGATGAGCTCAATCATTACTTGTCTTCCCATAATTTACTATTTGCTCCAGATCCAAGCAGTTCAAACCGAGGTAATATTGGTGGAGCATTAGGTAACAATTCCTGCGGAGCACACTCAATTAGATGGGGTAAAACTTCAGACAATGTAGATCAAATAGAATCGATCATGTCTGATGGCTCGATAGTAAATTTGGGTAGCGTTAATATAAATCAACATATCGAGACTAATAACCTATCAAATCAGATAACATCCATATCTACTAAGTTACATCAAATTGGTCTCAAGTACAGGTCTGAAATCGACCGTCGTTACCCAAAAATAATGAGACGTGTTTCAGGTTATAACTTAGATCAAATTATCGACACAAATGAAATAAATCTCGCTAAATTTGTGGTCGGATCCGAAGGAACGCTATTAACAATTACTGAAGCAAAATTGAATTTAGTAGATAAGCCAAAACATAAAGGTTTAGCAGTTATTCACTTTAGTGCTTTGATCGAATCGATGGAAGCTACAGTTTCTATATTGGAACTGGACCCATCTGCAGTAGAGCATGTGGGAGAAATAATCCTAGATGAAGCGAGAAAACACAATGAATATAAAAAACTGATGGACTTTGTCGATGGCCGCCCTAATTCATTGTTAATTGTCGAATTTACGGGAGATACTGAAAGTGAATTACAGGGGCATTTAGACAAAATTAAGGCCAAAATGTCACAATCGAAATTAGGCTACCACACAACAATTATTTTCGATGAAGCTGAGCAGGCTAAAGTTTGGGCGGTTCGGAGAGCTGGTCTTGGACTTATGATGAACGTAGTAGGTGATGCCAAACCTTTGCCATTTGTTGAAGATACAGCTGTAGAACCACATTTGCTACCTGAATTTGTAAAACGCTTCGATGAAATACTGAACGAATTCGGAACAGAAGCTGGCTATTATGGCCATGCAAGCGTTGGTTGCTTGCACATCAGACCATTAATAAATCTAAAGAATCCAGTTGGAGTTCAACAACTACACGATATAGCTGATGAAATAAGTTCACTAGTTTTAGAGTATGGAGGATCAATTAGTGGCGAACATGGAGATGGACTAGTACGTAGTCCATTTCTCGAGAAAATGTTTGGAAAAGAAATAATGAATGCCTTTGCACAAGTTAAAGGCATATTCGATCCGCATGCCATTATGAACCCAGGAAAAATAACCGGTCCATCACCAATCACAGATAACCTGAGAACAGTTCCAATAGAGCCTACAAATATTAAAGAAACAGCAATCTCTTTTCATAGAGAAGGAGGCATAAATTCAGCGATAGAGATGTGTAATGGTCAAGGAGCCTGTCGAAAAGTAACTTCTGGGACAATGTGCCCCTCGTTCATGGCAACCAGAGATGAAGAACATTCAACACGTGGAAGAGCCAATGCATTAAAAACAATCATCACAGGTAATCTACCGCTAGATGCGATAAGCAGTGGCAGGATGAAGGAAATCATGGATCTATGTCTAAGCTGCAAGGCATGTAAAGCAGAGTGTCCGTCAAATGTTGATATGGCTAAATTAAAGTATGATTTCCTATCTAGATATCGTGAAGCAAATGGCGTCACATTTAGAGATATGATGCTTGGAAATTTGGACAGGTTAGGAGTTATTGGAACTGCCACCCATCCTATTTCCAACTGGCTAATGTCATCATCACCACTCAAAATGTTATTAGATAATATTGGCATAGATAGCAGAAGATCATTACCAAAATATGCAGCTAAAACTTTTAAAGCGTCTATCGACTCAAAAAAATATAGGCGATTACAAAAAAAACCTTCTCCAAAAGGCATTGTAGCCATATTTAACGACACTTTTACTAATTACCATAATCCTGAAATTGGGCATTCAGCCATCAAAATATTGGAGCGTCTCGGCTATGAAGTAATCGTGCCGAACTGGTCCTGCTGTGGAAGAATTAATTTATCAGTTGGAGACGATCAAAGCGCTAAAATGAAAGCCGAACGAAATATTGAAGTAGCAATCTCAGCGCTAAAGATTGCAGACTATATCGTTGGGCTAGAACCATCTTGCATTCTCTCTTTTAAAGATGAATATCTAGATTTGCTCCCAGGTAATAAAGACGTCATATCAGTTGCAGGCAAAACCATTTTAATTGACGAATTATTAATGCAAGACATCGAAACACTAAAAGAGTTCAACCTTCAGAAACTACCGAAGACTATATTGTTACAAACCCATTGTCATCAAAAAGCGATACTAGGGAAAGATTCTTCATTATTAATATTAAATAGCATTCCAAACTGTAATGTTATTGAATTAAACTCAGGGTGCTGTGGTATGGCAGGCTCATTTGGGTTCGAAAAAGAGCATTATGAGTTATCAATGAGTCTAGGAAAAATGAATTTATTTGACAAAATAAATCAACATAAGCAAGATGTAGAAATAGTTAGCATGGGTACATCTTGTCGCCAGCAAATTGTTGATGGAACCGGGCGAATGCCTTTACACATAACTGAACTGTTGTTAAAAATAATTTAATAGGCAAAAGATTAAATGATTATCGGAATACCAAAAGAAATAAAACCGGATGAGAAAAGAGTATCAATCACTCCAGATAAAATAAAAGGGTTAATTGATGCAGGTCATAAAATTATTTTTGAGCGTGGCGCAGGACAAAATGCCGGATTCCCAGATTCTGCTTACTCAAATATAGAAATTGTAAGTGATGCAGGTAAAGTATGGGGCTCAGCTGACATGATAATAAAAGTTAAAGAACCCCAAAAAGAAGAATTTAAACATTTTAGACAAAATCAAATTATTTTCACATATCTTCACCTTGCTGCAGTACCTGACCTAACCTCAGAGCTAGTTAAAACCAAGGCTAGCGGGATTGCATATGAGACAATCCAAAAAAACGATGGTTCTCTGCCGCTATTAGAGCCTATGAGCGAAATAGCGGGCAGACTAGCGCCGCAGATCGCAGCTAGAATATTACAATCTGATTTTAACGGACCAGGTAAGTTGCTAGGTGGGGTTCCAGGAGCAGAACCGTGTAGATTTGTAGTTGTCGGTGGAGGTACCGTTGGCCTAAACGCGGCATTTATCGCTACCGCGCTAGGCGCTCGCGTTACAATCTTCGATATAAATTTAGATAGACTACGTTCGATCGAGTACACATATAGAGGATCTATCAAAACTATGTTATCAACTGAACAAAAACTAGCTGAGTACATAAAAAGAAGTGATGTGGTAATTGGCGCAGTATTGATTCCAGGTGCTTCTGCACCAAGGGTTATAACGGAGAAAATGGTTGCCGAAATGAGTCCTTTATCGTTAATTCTGGATGTAGCAATTGATCAAGGAGGTTCTGTCGAAAAAATAAAGCAAACAACTCAGTCAAATCCAACTTACATTAAAAACGATATTATCCATTGTGCTATTCCAAATATCCCAGGGTCTGTAGCAAATACTGCAAGTACCGCACTATCAAATGCAACTTATGAACATATTTTATATCTAGCTAATAATGGTATAGAAGAACTTGTCACCAAAAACAAACCTTTTGCTAAAGGAATAAATACTTTAAACGGACACGTTACACACGAGGCTTTAGCAAACTCACTCAACATGCAATACGTGAATGTGGAAGAGGCGCTTTAAAGAGGCATTATCGCTTTCACTATTCATTTCCTTGAAATGATAACTCATCAGAATAGCGATCAATATTTATTGCCCGTTTTTTAGCACGAGTGTATCTAACTTTAATACTTTCCCCATCTTCTAAAATGGAAAATGTAACTTTATCGACTTCTACTCTGTCTATACCTAAATCGATATAACATCTATCATCTTTTATGAGTTTTCCTAATAAAATTCCCTGGTAATTCCCATAAGGAGGTAAAAGGTCGATCTGATCTTTGTACCAACTAACAATTTTTTGATGCCAGACTAGGATGAATTCAAATTTAGAACCACCGATATTTAATTTTGGTATCATCAAATATTCCTGATTTATTCTCCCGCAAAATAACTTTTTAAAATAATTTAGCTAATTCTGACTCCAACTCACTTAATGTGGCAAAGCCCTGAAATCTAGCTGTTATTACTCCGTTCTCGTCAATTATAAACGTCCATTCATTACTTGGTAAACGCCATTCTTTGACCACATTAGAGATTAATGCAAGTGATAAATTACCTTGCACTTTTTCTGGATCCTGATACAAATCCACATGGATAAAATCTGCTTTACTATAAAACTTGTCTGCTAACAAACTGAGGGTTTCAACTTGAGGACCGCATACAGCATTAATACAAAACGCTGGGCTAGCAAATACTACAACTAAGGGCTTTTTCCTGTTAATTGCTTCCGCAAGACTGTATTTGTATAGATCTTGATCGTAATTAGATCCAGTCGTAAGTTGAGTTGAATTATCAACTGAATGATAAGTTTTTGAATCACTTTTAACTCCCTTATGGCCAATATTAGGTGCCGTAGTTTCAGGATTTATCTCAAAACTGATCTCGGCATTTTCAGTGAACGAATTTTCGTCGATAATACTAGCTACTAACAGATGTTTGCCTTGATTGGCAAATTCAAATTGCAATGTATATAAACCACGAGATCCGTACGGCCATTCTTGATAGGATGCTTCGATACCTGAATCAAGTTCAACCAATCCTGAGTCAGGATCAAAATAGTACATGGCGACTTCCAATGAAGGAAGATTTACAACACCAGTTTTACCTACTGCCAAAAACCCTATTCTATGACTACCCAAAGATAAATCATCAGTAGCTAATATTAGACCGTATCCATCATCATTTAATGGCCCCCGAATAGGTTGATGCAGACCAGGTTGCAGATCCTCAGGATACTTATCGTCATTTTCTATCGAGCATGAATAAATAGTCAAAGTTAGAATAAAAATTATTAAAACGCATGCTTGTCTTTTAGCCATTTTTAATTGAAACCAATCCAATTTGTTTTTTAACTAATTCTGAAAACTTCCAAATGTAAAAGCAAAAAGTTCAAACCTCTCTGAATTTGAGCTTAGTTTTAGTTCAAAACCTCCATAATCGGGAGATTTTATTAGCCTATATAATCGGCTATCTACAACCTCGATATAACTATTTCCTTTAGAATCCCACATTATGTCCTCTCCAGCGAATTCTTTTTTCAATGGCATATCGTCTAGGTACACCATTACAGTGTATGTCTCAGAATCCCCAAAACCAGTTAAAACAACATTGGCACTAGTTCCATAAAACAACAGTGCAACATAATCTTCATGGTTTTCTGTTTTCCGAGAATGTTTTAGGCTTTCCCGTTTATTTAACCAAAGTCCGTTAAGGTACATATAGTTATTTCTATGAATAGGCGGGTCAGTGTAGTCCATATCCATATCTCTTTGGGCATAAAACTGTTCATGGGCTACATACGGTGGTCTCCGAAGAAAGGCAGCATTATAGTTACGAATTGTGCCTGCATACAATTCACGTGTTTGAGATTCTAATCCTTCTTTATCTTCAGGCAACTCAACATAAGAACGCTGGGCTAAGACTCTATTAGATTCATTGATCACATTCCCCCCTTCCCGAAGTAAATCCCTAATAATTAATTCAGTCTCTTCATATTCTCCCTCGCCAAAATGGGTATAACGCACAAACCCCTCTCGATCAATCAAATATTTTGCGGGCCAATATTGATTTTCGTATGCACGCCATGTTGCTCGATCATTATCTAAAACTATCGGATACTCTAAACCGAATTCCCGTGTGGCAATTTCAACATTATTTAATATCGTCTCAAATTCAAACTCAGGGGTGTGAACTCCAACAATTACTAGTCCGTCATCAGCATATTTTTCATGCCAATCCTTCAAATAAGGGAACGTCCTAATACAATTTATACAAGTGTAAGTCCAAAAATCGATTAAAATAACCTTCCCCTCTAGATCCTCTAAAGAAAGCTCATCTACATTTATAAAACCTGAGATACCAACCAAGTCTGGTCTATAAGTAGCGGATGCAGGCCGCTTATTTTCAACAATAGACGTTTCTTCTGAACTATTTCCTTGTTGGCCTGCCTCTTGAGCCTCAGTGGCAATAATTTCCTCTATTGCTTCCTCAATAAGTTCTACATTTTGCTGAGTTAAATCTTCCGTTACATTTCCATTTGCAATCGGCGCCTCAGCAGAACAAGCAAAACAAATCAAAACAACTGAGATAATAAGAATTAGATTATGAGTTAATAATTTATTCATAATGTTAGAAGTGAGAGTGTTTATATTATTATTTTACTCGATCGGAGTGTCCTGGCGGTTTCCCCATTCCCTAAAAGAACCATCGTAGACACGTAAATTTTTATATCCCAACAGTTCAAGTACGAAAAAGACGTGTGCTGCCCGTATTCCACCTTGGCAATAAGTTGTTATTTCCTTATCTGTAGTAATACCCAATGGAGCTAACAATGCAGCAATCTCGGGGGCAGATTTAAAGATCATACTGTTTTCTTTATCCACAAAATTTAACCACTCAAGGTGCTTTGCTCCAGGAATATGTCCTGCTCTTTTGTTGCCTCTATCATTTTCCCCTTTGTACTCTGCGTCAGACCTGACATCAAAAACAATCTTTTCAGGATTATTGCGATCTATGTCCATAATCTGTTGTGCGGTAGCTAAAATACCCTTATCAATTACGGGGTCAAATTTAGTTTTATGTATGTGAGGCTTTACGCCAGTAACTTGTTTTCCTTCACTCAACCATTTGTTCCATCCCCCATTTAAAACTTTAACTGAGTGATGGCCATAGTACTTAAGAACCCACCATAGACGGGATGCCCAAAGACTCCCAAAATCATCATAGGCAACTACCAAAGTATTGTTGCTAATACCTAATTCAGTCATTTCTCTAGAAAATTGTTCTGGATTACTTATAAATGTGCGGTTCGTATCCGGATCTTTAAAGTAATGATCTCTTGGAATTCCAACTGCTCCGGGAATATGAGCTCTTTTATAGGCTTCCCAATACCCACAATCAACGATTCTTATGTCTTTATTCGATAAATTATTTTGAAGCCATTCAGTGTCAGTTAAAAGATCTGGAATAACATAATCTTGTTCTTTTGACATTCCGATATCCTCCTAAGGGCCTCTTTTAATGGTAACACTTGTATAATTTATCAAGTAATGACTGATCTTAAACCTTTAAAAGATAAAACAGCAATTGTTACCGGAGCTGGCCGTGGTATAGGTATGGCAATAGCTGAAGGATTTGCAAAAGCCGGCGCTAATGTTTCAATAGCAGCAAGGAGTAAAGAGGATCTCTCATCTGTAGAAACTCAAATAAAAAAGTTTAATTCCAATGTCGTCGCTTTCCAAACAGACGTATCCCAATCTGAAGATGTTGATGCTCTAGTCAACAACACCTTGAAATCTTTTGGGCAAATCGACATTATGGTTAATAACGCAGGAGTTTATAAAGAACTGGCTTTAGTACCATTTCCTGATCAAATTCTTACTCCTCCATCAGTTACGCGTTCGTCTAACGAAAGAATGACCGACGATGAATTTAGACAAATAATAGATACCAATATCGGTGGCGTATTTTATGGTTGTAGAGCAGTAGCTCCAAGCATGATTGATCAAAAATATGGCAAAATAATTAACATAAGCTCAATTGCTGCATCAAAGGCGTCCACACTACAAGGAGTGTATGCCGCAAGTAAAACGGCTGTTAATATGCTAACGAGTTCCTTGGCTTTAGAATGGGCTGATTATGGAATAAGAGTTAACTCGATCGCTCCAGGAATGTACAAAACATCAATGACTTCCAGAGCTTGGGATGATCCAAAACGCAAACAGATGATGCTTGGGCGCATCCCATTATCTGAACCAGGAGACATGAACGGATTAGTGGCTCTAGGAATATTTTTAGCCAGCAAAGAATCAGACTATATAACGGGACAGACAATATATATTGACGGCGGTCTGTCAGCTTAAAAATTTACATAGGAGTAAAAAATGACTTTAAAAGAAGGCGATATCGCACCTGCTTTCTCTCTACCCGCATCAAACGGCGAGAATGTATCTTTAAATGATTACAAAGGCAAAAAGGTTGTCATCTATTTCTATCCTAAGGATGATACCCCGGGCTGCACAATAGAAGCATGTAACTTCAGAGACGACTACTCTGAGATCACTGAAGCTGGAGCAGTCATACTTGGTGTAAGTAAAGATGACATAAAATCACACAATAAATTTATCAATAAATTTGATTTACCATTTCTGCTTTTGTCAGATGAAAGTACTGAAATGATATCTGCTTACGGAGCATGGGTTAAGAAAAAAATGTATGGCAAAGAATATTACGGGGTTTTCCGAAAAACATATTTAATTGATGAAGAAGGCAAAATCCAGCGTATATGGCCAAAAGTTGATGTAAAAACTCATTCCAAAGAAATAATTGAATTAATAAAAAACTAGATCCCTTCAGCGTGTGCAGAGTGAAAAGTATCGGCTCCTCCATATAACTGGCCTGAGTCAGATTTTACAATGGCAATCGGACTACCGAAGTTTGCAAATCCTGTGACCGGATATTCTGGTCCCATGACTCTGAGCTTATGTCCTCGTTTCTCTAGTTCTCTCCTAACATTTTCATCTAAGTTGGGTGGAACGCTAGTAAATGGGCTAGAGCAGTCAACTCTTGGGATATCAATAGCAGTTTGTGGACCCATCCCGAAATCTATTACGTTTGAAATGAGCTGAGTAACCGCATTAGTTATTCTGCGACCACCGGTTACTCCAACTGACATTAACACGCCTGTAGAATTTAGAACTAAAGCCGGTGCAGCATTGTTAAGAGGCCACCGACCGGGCATTATGGAATTTATGCGTTCTGGAATTGGGTCAAACCAGCTCATCCCATTATTCATAACAATTCCAGTGCCTTTTGGCACTATGCCTGATCCGAATCCTGAGCCGACAGTGTTAGTGAAGGAAACTCCGTTTGAATCTTTATCAATAACGCAAATATGAGTTGTACCATCATCCAAAATTGGAGTGCTAGCAGCAAATTTAGTTAAGGGTTCTCTGCCCTCTTCAACCCAAGGATTACCTGGTTTCCAATTCTTGGGAACCAATTCTTTGATTTCTTTAAACCGTCTTTGTGAATATTCTTCTGATAGAAGTCCTTTCCAAGGAATATCTATCGTTTCCGGATCACCTAGGTATTCATAACGATCTGCATAAGCTAAGCGTGCCGCTGAGATATATGTATGTAACGCGTGTTCTGAATTGTGCCCTGCAGATCTAAAATTAAATTGGTCCATTAACTTTAGTGTCATAGCAGAAGTAATTCCGGCAGTTGCATGAGGCGGAACTCTGACAATAGTGTCACGATACGGTACTTCCAAACCCTTATCCCAAATAAACGGTTTGTAAGTTGCAAAATCCTCTCGTGAAATTACGCCACCATTTTTTTTAATGTCCTTAACTATTGACTCGGCAATATCACCTTCATAGAAACCTTTAGATCCTTCTTTGGCTATATATTCCATGGTTTGCGCTAAATCAGGCTGTTTTAACAGCGCAGGGTATGTCTTGTCGCCTATTGGCATTGTCCCATTGGGCATGAAAATCCTACCCAATTCTTCATATTTAAATAACATGTCCGCAAGCAAACCAAACGCATACAAATTATGCCAATGTGGAGAAAACCCTTCTTTAGCTAGTTTGATTGCTGGTGCTAACACATCTGCGAGCGGCATACGTCCAAATAATTTGTGAGATTCGCACATCGCTGAAACCACACCGGGAACATTTATAGATAAATATCCCTCTAAGTTAGCATTACCCTCCACTTCAGCCCACCCAAAACCTATTGAACCTGTTGATTCCTTACCAGTTAATTTAAACATATCCGGTGCACAATGCATTGACGCAGGCATGTGACCTCCGATAACCCCTCCACTATCTCCCATCTGGTAGACGATATAACCTCCACCGCCAATCGTTGCTGAATTTGCCTCTACAACTCCTGTTGCAAAACAACATGCGATTGCCGCATCCATAGCATTGCCTCCTGAACGGAGGACTTCAAGCCCAGCTTCAGTAGCTAAAGGATGTTTGGTTACCACCATTGCTTCAGATGATCTTGCTTCTGACTTTGACAGAGTCGAGACTGAACGACTTGCGTCATGCTCCGAAGATTGATTCAAAATTATATTTCGCACCTCGAACTTAAAATATTGATCTTCTCGGTTCTAAATTAACGTGTATATCTATTAATACTGTCTTACCTTTAGCATTGAGCTGTTGAGCCTCTTTTAGCGCTTTACTAATATCTGATGGCTCAGTAACCGTTATCCCTACTGCGCCCATACCTTCCGCTATCTTGGCATAACTACCGCTAACTTTCGTGGTTCCGAATGTTTTCAGCGCATTTGGATACGCACCCGTGTCTCTAGTTTTTCCGGGATAGGTAGCCATTCCTCCGTTATTGAGTACTATAGTAGTAATCGGTACTCCTGCCCTAACAGAAGTTTCGATATCTAAACCTGACATACCAAAAGCTCCATCTCCCATAAAATTCAAACAGAATTTATTGGGGCTAGCCATTTTTGCTCCAATCATAAGTGGAATACCGTATCCTAAATGAGTGCTTTTACCCCACCCAATATAGCTATTCGGCAATGTAGGGTTGTAAAACGGCATTATTGTGTCTCTTGGTGCACCTGCATCATGAGTAACTATGCTGTTATTTTTATCTAATGTGTTTTCCAGTTCATGTATTACCCGATAATAATTAATAGGCTTCTCATCAGATGTTAATATTTCATTCCACTGCGACAACCACTTTTCATTAAGCTCTTTAATTTGATCGGCGGTATCAGTCTGACCTTTCCTGCCATCATTACCTATTTGTGATTTAACCTCATCTATTAATGCTTGCAAAGTCAATTTTGCATCTCCAGGCAAACCAACAGTTACGGAATATTCTTTATTGATATCTTCAACTGTCTCAACACTTTGAATAATGACTTTACCATCAGGTATAGGCTGGCCATATAATGTCTTAGTTAAACTAGATCCTATGGCAAGCAATACATCTGAATCTTGTATCCATGTTCTTGCCTGCAGTGAAGTGGCTGCACTTCCGGAACCTAAAGCCAAAGGATGTTTTTGATCAAAACCTGACTTGCCAGGCATAGTGCAGTAAACAGGTATTTCAGTCAATTCTGCCAATTCCCTTAGCTCCTCAGAGGCTTGGGACATAAGTACACCTTTACCAGACCAAATAACTGGTTTTGCAGCACCAAGTAAAATTTTTACAGCTTCCTTTATATCACTATGCTGGGGTACAAATTTATGTCTCTTTGGAGAAACATATAAATCAAAAGTGCCTTCTGGTACATCCATCTCTCCAACATCATCAGGTATTTCAACAATGGCAGGCCCAGATCTACCGTTTCGGAGTGCATGAAAGGCACGTCTCATGACATCAACAACCAAATCTGGCTGATAAATCACCTCTGCAGATACTGACACGCTTCCATATTCACGAGCAGGCGAGAAGTTCGGCTTTACCGAATAAGCTGACATAGAAGGTCCGCCAGAAAGATAAAGGATTGGTATATTGTCCGAATAGGCCTGAGCAATTCCACCCAATGCATTCTCAGCCCCAGCATGTCCTTGAGTAATAGCCACACCGAATTGTTCTCTTGTATTCATTCGGCTATATCCATCAGCTGACATGACTACTCCCCGTTCATGCCGGAACATTATTGGCCGTATTCCAACCTCAGACACAGCTTCAATGAGAGCATTAGAAGGGAAGCAACTTACCCACTCAACCCCTTCCTTTTTCAAAATAGCTGCCACTACATCATTGACTTTCATCCCGGTAAAACTCCTTTTTAAGTGTATTTAAAGCTTTCATATATTTGCGTTTCAAAAAACCCTTTGTAGAAATATCGCAATAAATGCTACGAGTAATATAGCTCCAATAAACCACTGTGCTTTAGGCATTAACATCACTCGACATCAACACCATAACATAAGCAAGTAATACAAGGATTACCAATACTACAATTGTGATAAATATTGATTTCCTATTAAACATTATTTTTCAATTTGAATCTTAGAGGGTATTGTACGATTATAAATAGACATTCTAAATTTTTCAAAAACTGAGAATCTGAGAATTTGGAGAATAAAAAAACCTCTGATAACAACATATTGTGCTAAGCAATACATATAAAGAAGAGTGATGACTAATCACTTACTTCAACTACCAGAGGCTATATTCAATCTTATCTAATAAGAGCCTGTTTTTCATCCTTTGACATCTTCTTTATAGCTGCTTCTCTTTGTAAGGCCTCACTTCGACTTGCTGATTTCTCTTTGTACACTAATTTACAGGGCAAATGTGACCGAGTGTATTTAGCTCCACCTTTGATCTCTCCATTGTGTTGTTTGAGACGTTTTTCTAAGTTATTTGTGATACCGCAATAGAGGCTATCGTCTTTACATTCAAGTAAATAAACCCACCAATTATTTTGGGGTATTGTATCCATGTTGTAATTATGGTTTTAATCGCGAAAGTTCACATACTGGAGAGGCTGTTGATTATCCATGGAGTCAATAAAAGTGATTATTTCCTGTAGGTCGTCCCGCTTTTTCCCGCTCACTTTAAGTTCGTTACCTTTCGTTGATATTTGCACTCTGAATTTGGTGGACTTTACAGCTTTAGTGATTTTCCTAGCAAGTTCATCATCAATACCTTGTTTTATATCAACAACCTGCCTCAGGCTTTGACCCGACGCTTCTTGCGGATTGCCGAATACAAAGGCTCCTATTTCAACCTTTCTCGAAGTTAGATATTTTCGTAGTAAAGCGTTGACCTGCTCTAACTTCATGTGGTCGTCTGCGATAATCGTAAGAGCATTATCTTTACGATCTACGTCGCATTTAGAGCCAGCTAGATCGTACCTCTGGCGGATTTCTCTCTTA